>JAEEGH010000364.1_pt1 | contig 239568 bp, 220 predicted proteins | sample 9134181 | NCBI WGS metagenome assembly JAEEGH01 (sample SAMN16246544, study PRJNA631951) | gut metagenome | biome: gut microbiome; feature: rumen; material: DP-attached | host: Bos | place: Iran: Karaj | collected 2018-10 | reverse complement strand
GTTGCGGCAAGGCCTACAGCTGAGATGTCAGCTAAATTAGCACCATCGTACCAACCGTTTGCTGCTACAGAGTCATCAGCAATAGTCTTGTAGGTGTAAGTCTTGTCTGCAGTACCTGTGTAAGTACCGCTTACAGTAACACCTGCTGAACCTGCTGCGCTTGCAGGTGTTGCTGCGGAACCTGCGGAGCCTGTAACTGCAGCAGTACCTGTGTAGTTTACGGTGTAAGTACCATCAACTGTGAGGTTAGCACCTGCTGCAACCTTTGCTTCGAAGTTGGTAGCATCACTTATATTGCTTGCGGAAGCTGCGAGCGAGCCATCGAGGAGCTTTCTGGTGTTGAACTCAGTATCTGTGGAAATACGAGTGATTTCCTTTGTGAGCTGGTCAACTTCCTTCTGGATTTCCTGACGATCTTCAGCAGTGTTTGTATCGTTTGCCGACTGAACTGCGAGTTCTCTCATTCTCTGGAGAATAGCGTGAGTCTCATTGAGTCCGCCTTCAGCTGTCTGAATGAGGGAGATACCGTCGTTTGCGTTGCTTGTAGCCTGATTGAGGCCTCTGATCTGGCCACGCATCTTCTCGGAAATTGCTAAACCTGCAGCGTTGTCGCCTGCGCGGTTAACAGCGAGACCTGACGATAACTTTTCGAGTGATTTGGATGTAGATCCGTTGTTCTGTGCGAGTAATCTGTTTGTGTTGATTGCGCTGATATTGTGGTTAATTCTCATTTTTCTTCCTCCTTGAAAATATGGTCCGACTATCCTTGTCGGATACTACTAAGAATTAATAATTATGAACAATTTATTAAATTGTGATTTATATCTCGAAGGCAAGTCCCTAAGGAACGTTCCGGAACCGTTCCCAAAAGAACTTTACGTTCCGTTAGGGAACTAGTCCTTCGGTGATATCGATTTGTGCGTGCCAAGCTTTGGTTTGCCCGGCAGCTTTGAGCCCTGCTTGCCTTTGAGGAGGCTTGCGAGATTCTGTGCCTGCTTGCCCGAAAGCTCTGCCGAAGCTGTGCCTGCAGCGGAAGCCTTGTTTTCTTCGATAGTTTCGAAGAGCTCGGAGCGGACGATTGAAACCTCGCGTGGGGCATCTATTCCCACGGTGACCTTGTCAGATCCCGCAGAAACGATCTTTACTGTGATCTTGCCGTCAATCACTATGGATTCACCGGCTTTGCGAGAAACGACTAACACTTTACTTTCCTTCCTTTCTACCTGAAGCTTGGAAAGGGTAGTAGCGTACCTCATATTCAGGGTTTGTTAATATTACCTGGCGAGCTTCTTTGGTCTTTGGATTCAGGACCACCGGGCTCTTTAAGTTGAGCGACAGCATATCGAGGCTGCTCGGTAATGTGGAGATTGAAAGGAAAATAAGGTCATCTTCAGATTCGACTCCGCATGCCCTAAGGTCTGCCGGTTCCATGTGAGGATCATAGCCCTCGTACATATCCCACGGCTCGAAAACCAGGAAGCAAGGGAACAAATCTTTGGTATGCTGCATGTAGAGGAGAGACAGCTCGTCGTCATAATCGTGTTGGAATATGGCGAACTCTTTACAATCCTCAAAGCCGTAGAGGCCTTCAGGGAACTTGTAGATTGCGTCTTCATCCACATGGATTGTTCCAAAATTTCTTGTTTTGAGTTCCATTTCAGTCTGTGTTCCTTTCTTTAATATTTTTGCTGCTGTCTGTCTTTACCTGAGGAAACCTTCAAAAGATAACGCTTTGGGAGGAAGAACCGCTTTCGGTGCGGCCTTTAACATTGTCTTTTTCCGGTTGCCCAGCCTACCCTCCCGAAAAAAGGGTAGACTGGTCCCGTATAAACACAGACTGCTCTATGTAAAGCATATCTCCGGGCCCGGCCGGACCTGATGGAGTATGCTGACATAGACATAGTCTATGCGGGTTTTGTAGGTTTAGGCCTCTGAGGAGAAACTGTTCTCCTGCGGTGGTACATAATTTGGATCTGCACTCTTTGGGAAATAAAGAGGACCGCCTACATAAGTAATAACAACTTTTGACATCTCTTTTACTTCAAGCTCGAGATCCGGTGGAGTAAAGCTTGCCTCGTCGAGGCCGTTTATTCCGCTGAGATCAAAGCTGATGGAAATGCTGGAGTCTCCAAGAGGGAAATAGTTGACGAACTCGTCATCCTTGCCGCTGCCGATGGTATCGGCCATGGCCGCTGATGATCTGCCAACCTGTGAATAACGGAGCTCGCTGGTTGCTGCGTCTGAAACGCTCAGGTTAAGCTTTAGATTGCCTAACCGGTCATATCCGGCGGTTGCTGTGTAAGACAGGTTATCAAAAGATGCAGCGTCCCTGCTGTTGATACTACTGAAGCCGTCAAGCTTTAAGTGAAGCCTCTCCGGTTTAACATCGACTGTCTTTTTATTGTAGTCGTGGGAGATTTCGAGCTTGGCTATACTTTTGGAAAGAGATGCCGGTTTCTGTTTTTCGACATACTCAAATGAAATTGGTACTGTCTCAATCTTTAACAATTGTTCAGCTGCCATTTTCGTGCTCCTTCCTTGGAATAATAGTTCTTTGATACACTATTTAGATTGTTGGATATAGGTTTATATTAGATGCGCTGCCTGACGGCTTAACGCATATAATCGAAAAGTGAAGGGCCGATAATCTTTGAACCGATATTCAGCGCCGCCTGGTACGAGGTGTAGAGGGACGAGAATGTCGTGAAAGCTTCGGCATAGTTTACATCTTCGATGTCAGCCTGCTTTTGGTTCAGGTTGATATCGAGGGTGCTGATGCGATTCTCGGAGTATTCGATATACGAAGTCTTTGCTCCGATGTTGGTGAGCTGGGTTGTAACCGTAGCTACCGCTGTATCGAACACTGCGAGGAGCTTTTCAGCTCTGTCTACGCTATAGGAAGCACTTCCCGCATCATCGCTCTTTGTGAACTCTTTTACGAGCTCGCCGAGCACATCATATAAATTGGAAGAAACTACATCGCCTGCCGTAGCATCGATGGTGTCGCCTGATGCCGGTGTGCCTGTTACGATAAGCCCCAGTTCCGAAAGGTCGGTAGGCTCTGTATCTGTGCCCTTGTACCAGCCGTCAGCTGCTACGCCGTCATTTGCGACTGTTTTATATGTATATACTGCATCATCAAGGCCTGTGTAGTCGCCGCTTACTGTAACGGAACCGGCAGTAACCGAAGCGCTGCCCGGTGTAACGACTGTGCGACCATATCCCATTACATCAATACCGGTGATGGAATATTCGAATACAGTGCTGCTGATTACATTTTCATCAGCGTCAAGCTCAGGTGCCAGACCCACATCGAGGTACAGTGCATCGTGGCTCAAAGCATGAACGGTAGGGTCGAGTGGATCGTTTGCAAGGGTTGAGAGCGTTTCACCGTTATAGGTGAGCTGACCGTTTGCATCGGTTCCGAAAGGCTTGCTGTTCGTATTCGAACCACCGAATACGTAAAAGCCTGAGTCGTTACTGTTCATAGCCTGGAAAATCTGATCCTGGATGGAAGCAAGCTCACTGGCGATGGTAGCGCGTTCATTTTCGCTGTTTGTTGTATTAAGTGCCTGCGTGATCTTTGCCTTTGCTTCCTTCAGACGATCTTCGACGCCAAGAAGAACGGACTCGGATGAGGTCAGTACTGCGTCAGCATGTGAAAGGTTTGAGGAATAGCCTTCGTTTCTGTTAAGGCTGGTCCTTACCTGATAAGCCTTTACTGCGGCTGCAGTGTTTTCAGATGCCTTGAAGAGCTTCATTCCGGATGACAGCTGGTTCAGACTGTTCTGAGTGCCGGATGTCAGGGAATTGACATTCTTCAAATATGTTCTTTGCATCATCTTGGATGTAACTCTCATCTTTGTCCTCCGTGTACTCCATATATTGTGCCTTTATTACTTGCTTGTATTTAATATCGGCGATGGCTAATAAAACATTAGGAAAAAATTAAAGTTTTTTAGCGACCAACCAATCCGGTTCCGTTTATGAGTTTATCAATCATCTCATCAAGTGCTGTAAAATAGCGAGCTGCCGCATTGTAGGCACTCTGGAAGGTGAGAAGATTTGATGCTTCTTCGTCAAGCGAAACACCGGATGTGGCTTCTCTCGAGTTTGCGAGAGAGGTGAGTATGGTATTGCTCGTTTCGAGATAGTTTCCGTTGAGTTCAACATCTAGTGCCAGGGTACCGCCCATGGATATCATATATTCATTGAAGGTTCCCGTGAACTTCAGATCGGTTTTTGCATCGGTAGGGTCCGTGTGGAACTCGTGCTCCGAAGAAACCGCGGAAATCATACGGATAACATTATCATTACCGCCGCTTAAGGTTGGAAGACCGTTAGCGGAGGTGATGTCCTTTGTAGTAGTGATGAAAAGGCTGTCATTTATCCAGTCTGTCGAAATAGAGATATTTGCAGCAGTAATTTCTGCGCTGCCGTCGGATGGTGTGAAAAGATTCTTTTCCTTTATAGTCATCTTTGTGACATCCTTTGGCATCTTTGTGATGTTTCCGCTGCTGTTTAATTCAACCAGATTAGGATAATCTTTAGCCAGCTCTTTTACCGCATCAAGCTCTGCAGATGAAAGGGAACCTGTCAGGGTAGCGATTTCCGCGGCATCTGTCGTGGTTTCCACCGTAGTATGCGGATCCTTCCAAAGAGCAAGCTTTTCATCAAAGGTCATAGTTGACATACGGTTTGCGATTTCGGTAGCATCTGTAGTCTGGAGACTATTTAAAGTATTGTAGGTTTCAGCAAACATTTTCGCAAAGGTATCGAGTCTCTGTTCATAATATTGGATACCGCGGAAATCGTTTTCACCGCCTACGACATCTGCATAGTCGCCTTTTCCGTTCATGAGGTCGAGATATCCGGAGATACTGCCTGTGGTAAAGTAGTCCGTAATATCATCGTAGTCTATATTGGAAGGAGTGTTTGGCAGTCTGAATGAAGTATCCATACCGACAGACACTCTTTCCCCGTTATCCTCTACAAAGAGGGTATTGGCTTTGGTATGATCGACCAGACCTATAGATGCACTGGTGTTTTCATCGTACATAGAGATGGTAACATGCTCTAAAGTGATGCCGTCAGCAACTTCGTCGGCTGTTACGGTAACCTTTATGTTTGCCATCTTTGAAAGGTTGTCGATTAATGTATTTCTCTGGTCAATGAGCTCGTTTGGATTATTGCCGTATAAATATTCCTCGCGGATCTGACCGTTCAGGTTTGCAATTGATTCAACGGTGGAGTTGAAATCCGTGCCGATTGTTACACTCGAAAGGTCATAGGCCTGCTGGTCACGAACCTGTGCGAGCTGTGTGGCATAGACATTTAGCATCTGGGACATCTGCTGAGCCGAAGTCCTGACAACCAGGGCAATGTCTTTGCTGGTCGGATGCTGAGACAGATTCTGGAGCTGATTAACAAAATCATCGAACTGATTCTGCATTCCCTTTGTACTGATTTCATCGAGAATGTTTTCGATGTCCGTGAGGCCGGCACTGATTGCGTCAAAACGTCCTGTGTCGGAATTCTCCGCACGATATCTGGCATCCAGGAAGGTGTCTCTGATCTGTACTGTAGTTGTGGCAGCTACACCGTTGCCTGTTGAAACGAGATTCTGATCATATCTCGAATGGAAACCGGAGAGGGTTTGTGATTCGAGAACGGTCTTTTGACGGGTATAGCCCTCTGTATTCATGTTTGATATGTTGTTACCGACTGTGCCGGTCGCAGCCGTGGCTGCGCTCATAGCGCGGTAAGACATATATACTGATGCAAATGTTGAACCCATATTACGCTCCTCGTTTTACTATATATAAATGAAGAAAAAATATTTTTGCCCCCGTAAGTTTAGTACGTTTTTGATAGTATTGTAACAAAACTAAATTCTGAGCATATTTAAATAAATCAAATTTTAGTCTGGAAAGACTTTGGAAACAGCGATGTCTGCACTTCGGATGCGGTACTGTCATAGGTAGTGCTTTCCTGTGGATTGCCTGCCTGCTCGAGTATGCGTTCCAAACGATGCATTCTGGCTGTGAGCATTTCTCTGCATTTGTTGCGATAAAAGAGAATCTCTTCGACTGTAACCTTAAGATCGTCATGAAGCTTCGCAAAGCGACGCCCTTCATCACCGGGCAGGTTTGCGGCCAGCTCCCGGAGACTGCCGTTTGGCACCTCAATCAGCTTGCTGAATGAAGCCATGTGCTCGTCAAAATCTCTGGTCTTTAATATGATTGCCTGCTGGGCATTCATGGCCAGATTGAGCTTTTCGGTATCTTCACCGACTATCGCATCCAACTCGTTTTTGAGCATAGGAATAGCGTCCCGGTACAGTTCAAGGATCCCGGACATGTAGTCATAAAGGTCATCAAGTGCTTTGTAATGCTGCTTTGAATAAGCCATAAGTATCCTCCGTGTATGTCATAATAAATAATACTTTAATGCTTTATTATACCATACAAAGTGTTTAGCTTTCAAACAATATTAACTTGTTTAGCCCAGGATTGCCTTTGCGAGAAGATCGCCGGATACATTGTATGTACCCTCGGAAATCTGCTGAGAAAGCTCTTCGATGCGGTCGCTGCCGTTGCTTACTTCGTAGAGCATCTGGGACTTTGCAACTGTGATGCGCTTGTCCTCATAGTTTCCGGAGTAGCTTGAAGAAATTTCAGCACTGTCCACACGATTCTTCATCGTGTACTTTTTGTTGTCTTCACTGGAGACGTTGCGGTTTGCATCTTCGTTCTGATCGCGAATCTGCTTTGGCTGTATAGCCTTGTCATTGTTTACAAAACTGATTTCCATAATTTTACCTCTTTCCTCATTTTGATTCATGAAAAATACTTGATTTTCAGCGGTTTTGGAGAGAATCTCCTACTCCGCTCGTTATTATTATCGGCAGAGGTTTAATTAACTTTAGCTTTTTTTAAAGATTTTTTTAAAATTTTTTTTGAGGGAATTTTTTACGGTATTTTTGCGGTGTTTCATGTCGCGGTTTGCGGGCGGAATTTCGGCAAAAAAATATTTTGCATATTATTGTAGAAAAAGTTTGAAATTATAGCAGAAAAACATCGAAAAAAGCTTGTAAAATGAGGTGTTTCGTAGTAAAATATGGTTGATATAGTATACCTTTGTGCCAAAACAGGTATTGCTTTCTATATCAAAAATGCTGAAAAGCATTGGAAAAACAACGTTTATTGGAGGTGAGTGACATGATTGGCGACAGCTTGATGAGTTCAACCGTTCAAAGAGCTCTCGACGGCGTATGGCAGAGACAAAAGGCCATATCGTCAAACCTGGCAAATTTCGACACGCCGCATTACAAAGCGAAAATCGTCAATTTTGAAGACACGCTTCGTGATGAAATACTAAAGATTCAGGATACCGCAAAGACCAGGGACGAAATCAGATCCCATTTAGACGAGGTCGAAACCTCGAGGATAGCGGTTACCAGCGACTTTTCGATATCCGAAAGAGCCGACGGAAACAATGTAAACCTCGATGAGCAGCAGATTGAGCTGGCAAAGGCTCAGCTGCAGTACATGTACCTGACAAACAGCATTACCAACATGTATTCAAGATTAAAGACAGCCATTACGAATAACGGCTAAAGGAGAAATAAATGTCAAACTTTCTGAGATCTCTTGATATCAGCGGTTCGGGTCTGACGACCCAGAAATATCGTCTCGATATCATTTCACAAAATATAGCAAATGCCGAGGTAACCAGAACGGAGTCCGGCGGGCCTTACCGCAGACAGGTTCCCGTATTAAAGAGCGTAGAGGAAAAAATCACATTCCATGACGTTCTCGAGGCTGCAAAGAACGGTGTTACCATCAATTCGGCATACAATCACGGCGGCAGCAGATCCGCAGGCGTAAAGGTGGACGAGGTTGTAGCAGACCCGAGAGATTTTGTGCCGGTTTACGATCCGACTCACCCGGATGCGGACGAGAGAGGATATGTCATGTATCCTAATGTCGACATCACTCAGGAGATAATCGATGCGATGGACGCCAGCCGCACCTACGAAGCAAACATCACAGCCTTTAATGCGGTTAAACAGATGCTGCAGCAGGCTATGGATATGAAAATCTGATAGGGAGGGCGCAGTATGAGTTACATAGTACCGATTAACATGAGTATCGATACCAGTAAAATCAACTGGCTCACCGATACAAACCGTAATCTCAAAGCAGAAAACGAAGAGTCCGAAAAGGGGAGCTTCAAATCTCTTTTGAACGGTATGATAAACAATGTCATCGAAACGGAAAATCAGACAAAGGTCGATGCGTATAACCTTTCAATCGGAAACATGGATGATATGCATACGATGATGATTAACGAAATGAAGGCTGAAATTGCGCTTCAGACCATGGTAAACGTCCGCAACAAGCTGGTGGACGCTTACAAAGAGATAATGAACACCAATATATAATTAGCTAGTTTACAAATTGCCCGGATTGATCAGAGGAGCAAATGAAAGAGACACTTAACAAGATATTGGATCCGATCAAGAACTTTTGGGGCGGACTGACAATGAGAATCAGAATCGTCCTGATAGCAACGATAATAGCAATACTGGTCGTTGCGCTGGTTCTGGCAATGATCCTGAACAAAAGTGAATATGTGACTATCTATGACGAGCTTTCAGCCTCTGAAGTCAGTGAAATTCTTGCAGCACTCAATGATATGGATGTCAAGGTAAAGGTCCAGGACGGAGATTCCATAATGGTACCTGCCGAGCAGGAAAGTCAGGTCAGAATGGCACTTGCCACTGCCGGCTATCCAAAGAGCGGCCTTTCGTACTACCTTATCGAAAACAACTCCAACATGCTGACTACGGACTATGAGCGCAAGCAATATGAGACCATGCAGCTGCAGGAAAGACTGGGTGCCACCATACAGACGCTCGAAGGCGTAAAACAGGCAATCGTAACAATCGCTCAGGCCGAAGAAAGCATCTTTTACCTGACGGAAAAGACAGATCCGAGCGCCAGCGTAGTCGTTCATATGAAAAGCGGCTACGAGCTCGACGAAACCCAGGTCGAGGGTATCAGGAACCTGGTTTCCTCCGCTGTGGCGGGACTTCAGCCGAGCAAGGTTTCCATTACGGACGGAATGGGTAACGAGCTGCTGGCCGGAGACGGCGTAGGCGTTGATTCCAAACGGACAAAGCTTGCTTACGAGGTTGAAGGCGCCATCAAAAAGAAAGTCGAAAGTATTGTAACTAAGATATATGGAGATGATCATTGCAAGGTTGCCGTAACGGCAAACATCAATACGGATAACCGTGTTGAGGAGACCATGACCTACTATCCGTCAGATCCTCTCGGTAACGGAAACAACACAGGCGTAACCTATGAAGAAACGCATGCGACAGACCAGTACCAGTCGACAGGAACCGACGGCGGTGTTCCGGCAACATCGACGAATGCCGATGTAGTTACATATCCGACTGTTGACGGAGAAAACAACACATCATCGCAATCGACAAGCGACCAGATTAAATACGATGTCAGCTATGTAAAGACACTCCTCGAAAAGAACGGAGCTTACATCGAAGATTTATCGGTCAGCGTAGTAATAGACAAACCGAGCTTTGACCCGGGTGAAAGAGAAAACCTCACAGAGACGGTTGCTTATGCAGCGGGCGTTCCCGAAGACAGCGTAACGGTGCAGAGCTTCAGATTCTTCCAGGAAGAGTCTACAGAGCCTGAAATCGAAGAAGGCGGACTCGGAAACCTGCTCTATCTGATAATCGGCGGCGCACTGCTTCTGATAATTGCGCTGGTAGTCCTGATTCTGATAATGCGCAGAAAGAAGAAGGCGCTCGAAGAGGCAGCACTTGCAGAAGCCGAGAGAATGGAAAAGGAAAGACTCATGGCAGAAAGCTTTGGCGAAGCCGGCGAAGGCGAGGAGGAGGGCCTTGGCGGCATGAGGGAAACCGTTTCCAGAATCGAAAAGGTCGAAAACGAAGTTATTACGGAAATCAGAGAGTTCACTCTGGAGAATCCGGAAGTTGCAGCCCAGATGATAAAGACATGGCTGCGTAGTGAAGATGAGTTTTAGTTAGTTTTTATTCAGAGGTAAATTATGGCCAAGAAAAAAATTAAAAAAGGCGAAGTCCAGGAAGAACCTTCGGCTCTCGATCTGGGAGAAAATCCTGAACCGCCTATAGCAGCAGAGACTGAAGAAAGCTCTTTGGCCAAATCCCTCAGCGGGAAAAGCCTTAGATTTTCAGAAGTTGCAGAGCTTTCATCCAGGCAAAAGGCTGCTCAGATTATCATCGCACTCGGCGATGAGGCTGCAGCCGCAATTTACAGAAACCTGCCTGAAGAAGACGTTGAAAAGCTCACATACGAGATAACCAGACTCGAATCGGTTTCACCGGAAGTTTCGGACATGGTTGTCAAGGAGTTTTACGGCCTTTGTGTTGCCCAAAAGGTTTACCTCGAGGGTGGTATCAACTACGCAAAGAGCGTACTCGAAAAGGCGTTCGGACCGCAGCAGGGCAACCAGCTGCTCGAACGTGTAACAAAGAGCATCAGAACAAAGGCGTTCGAATTTATCAGAAAAGCAGATGCAAAGAATATCATGAACATGATAGTAAACGAGCATCCGCAGACTATCGCTCTGATTTTGTCATATGCCAGAGCAGAACAGGCTGCACAGGTAATTTCGGAACTGCCAAAGGACATTCGAATAGAGGTAGTAGAGCGTATCGCAAAGATGGACAGAACTTCTCCTGAAATAATCAAGCAGGTAGAAATTATACTCGAGAGAAAGTTCGACTCCGTAATCTCGGTAGAGCTGATGGAGGTAGGCGGTATCGACTACATTGCAGAGGTAATGAACTCCGTAGACAGAGGTTCGGAAAAGTACATTTTCGACGAGCTGTCGAGAAAGGATCCAAAGCTCACAGACGAAATTCGAAAGAGGATGTTCGTATTCGAAGACATCATCGTACTCGATTCCTTCTCTATCCAGAGATTTATCAGGGAAGTCGAGACCAAAGATATGGCTGTCGCACTCAAGGGCTCCAACAAAGACGTTGCAGCCGTCATATTTGCGAACATGTCGCAGCGTATGGCTGACACGGTAAAGAGTGAAATGGAATACCTCCACAATCTCCGTGTTCGTGACGTTGAAGAAGCTCAGCAAAAGATCGTAGGCATCATCAGACGTCTCGAGGAAGAGGGCGAAATCGTCATCATGAAGGGTGGAAAGGACGAAGTAATTGCCTAGTATAGTAAAGGCCCGCTCAGTCGTGGTCGTACCGGGACAATCAAATATACAAAGAGCGCTGAATGATTCCCGCTCTGCAGCAGCGGAATCCGGTGCTGAGGTTAGCGATGCTGACAGAGCCCGGCGCGAGGAGTTGATGAACGCCAGAATCGCAGAGCTCGAAGAAGAGCTCGCAAAGGCGAAAGCGCAGGCAGAGGCAAACACGAGTGAGCAGATTTACGATTCAAAGATCGAAGAGGCCCTCGAGGACGCCAAAGCCATACGAAGACAAGCCGAAGACGAGGCGGCGTCGATTATAGCTCAGGCTCAGATGAAGAGCAGAAACATCACCGACGAAGCCGAGAGAAACGGCTACAACATGGGCTACAACAAAGGCCTTGCCGATGGCGAAAACACAGTCCTCGAAAAGGCAAAGGACAGCATGGACGAGATAGCATACTTTATTGAGATGCTGCAAATGGAACGCATGCAGACCTGCCGCGAGGAAGAAGGCGAAATCTTAAAGCTCGCTTTTGAAGTAGCCAAAAAGGTAATGCGACAGCAGATAAAGGTGGATCCGGACGCCGTTCCGAGAATGATCGAAGACATAGTCAAAGAGAATGAAACTGCGGTAAAGGTGATACTTTCAGACTACAATATGACTCTGGATGCAAAGGTGGATCGCAAGACACGCCAGCGCATAAAGGAGCTGCTTCCGAATATAAAGCTCGTGGTGGTTCCGAGTGACGGAGTCGAAGAAACCTTCCAGATAGAAACGGAGGACGGCCTCATAGATGCGGCTGTTTCCGGTCAGCTGGAAAGGCTGTATGAAGCAACCGAAGACTATGATAATCCGGCGGAGGAGGATTAATGGACTTTTCCAGATACATTCAGAGGATACAGACGGCAGAGACGTGCAAAACATTCGGAAAGATAGATAAAGTCATCGGAATGATGATTGAATCCATCGGTCCTGTTTGCAAGATGGGCGACCTTTGCAAGATATACTCTGATGACTTCAAAAAGTTCACCTACGCCGAGGCGGTCGGATTCAAAAACAACAGCGTGCTTTTGATGCCGTTTGAAGAAACCGGCGGAATAGGAGTCGGAAACTTCGTCGAATCAATGGGAACATGCCTGAAGGTGGGCGTCAGCGACGACCTGATAGGCAGAGTAATAGACGCTCTCGGACAGCCGCTCGATGGAGGTCCCGAGATTGAAGCAAGCACCAGATACGAAATACAGTCTCAGGCGGCAAACCCGCTGACGAGACCGAGAATACATGACATACTCGAGTTTGGAATCAGACCGATAGACGGCCTGCTCACAATAGGCAAGGGGCAGCGTATGGGAATATTTGCAGGCTCGGGTGTTGGAAAGAGTACCCTGATGGGTATGGTAGCGCGCAACGTAAAGGCGGATGTGAATGTCATAGCCCTTGTGGGTGAGCGAGGCAGAGAAGTTCGAGAGTTTATCGAAAGAGACCTAGGCCCCGAAGGCATGGAACGTTCGGTTTTGGTTGTGGCGACTTCCGATCAGCCTGCGCTGCAGCGTATGAAATGTGCGCAGACGGCGACAACGGTAGCCGAATATTTCAAGGACAAGGGCAAAGATGTCCTGCTGATGATGGATTCGCTCACAAGATTTGCGATGGCACAGCGCGAAATCGGACTTGCGACCGGCGAACCGCCTGTTGCGAGGGGTTACACACCGAGCATCTACAGCTCGATGCCAAAGCTGCTTGAGCGAACCGGAAACTTTGAAAAAGGTTCGATTACAGGAATATACACCGTTCTCGTAGAGGGCGACGATGTTAACGAGCCTATTTCGGATACAGTCAGAGGTATCATAGACGGACATATAGTTCTCTCCAGAAAAATCGCTTCAAGAAACCATTATCCGGCAATTGATATACTGGGCAGCGTATCGCGACTGATGAATGACATCGTGACTCCCGAGCAAAAGGCTGCGGCAAACCGCCTCAGAAACTATATGGCGACCTACGAAGAAAACTACGACCTGGTCAGCATAGGCGCTTACAAGAGCGGCAGCAATCCGGAGCTCGATGAGGCGCTCGGGCGCATCAAGAATATCAACGCTTTTCTCTGTCAGGCGACAGATGAAAAGGTGGCCTATGGCGATACTGTGCAGCTGATGAAAAACGCTGTCGAATAAGATAATATAATATCGCATTTACAAGTATGAAGAAATTCAAATTCAATCTTGAAAAGCTGCTCACATATAAGCATCAGATTCTCGAAAGCGAAATGCAAAGACTTTCCATGATACTGGCAGAGATGCATCAGGTAGAACTGGAAATCGGGAGACTGAATACAGAGCTTCGAAGTGCGGGCGAGCGCTTTGCAGAGCAGCTCGCAGAATCGATATCGCCTACGGAATGCCAGACATATCAAAACTACATTGACAAGCTGCGCGAGGATATAAAGAAAGCGGAGCGCAGACTGATAGAGCTCAATATGGAGCGCGAAAAGCAGATAGACAGAATAGCGGATGCAAAGAAAGAGCATCGCTCTCTTGAAATCCTCAAGGAAAACCAGTACAAAGCTTATTTGGAGGAAAACAGAAAGGCTACGGAAAGGGAAATTGAAGAGTTCATTTCAGCCAGAGAAAGCCAATCTCGCGAGGAATGAAAATTTATTAAGTTAATATCCCGATTTATTGCACGATAGTTGCACTAAAAGGGTTATTATATTCAAGTAAAAACTAAATACGGAAAGGAGGTGCAAGGATGGATATGAGCACTAACATGATTGCTGTACTTGGTACAGGATCAGGTATGAACGCTCAGACCTCTGACAGTATCCTGAATCTATCCGGCAGCGGCGGGTTGGATTTCCAATCGATGCTGATGGGTATGATGACAGATACGGGATCTCCTGTTTCTGAAGCGTTCAATGCCAACAGTTTGCTCACGTCAAAGCTGTACGAAAGCATACCAATGCAGATACCGATTCCGATAGGAACCGCGGCGCAAGGTTTGCAGTGTACGGATATCCTGACGGCACAAACAGACAGCGATGATGAACAGAAAGAATTACCTTTCCTTCAGGCAGCAGAGCTGGCGCAGCTTTCACAAAGCGTCAAACCGATGCAGGAAAGCATGGCAGCCACGGCTCCGGAGGTAGAAACGGCAGTTACGGAAGTTCAGACATCGCAGCCGATGAAATCGGCAGAACCGGTAAAGCTTGGGGTGGAAACCGAAAGACCTCAAACTCAGAAAGAAGTAAAGGCAGAGCCTATTGCGAAAGAGTTTGAAGTAATGAAGAATGAAAAAACTACCACAGGCGAAGCACAGGTAAACACGGTAGAAAAATTGCGCAGTGTACAAGGTACACATGAAACGCAGCAGACGGTTAACAAACCGGATGTCGAAAATGCTAAAGAAGTTCAAATGCTCAGGGCAAACAGAACAGAGACACCTGAAGCAGCCAAAGAACTTAAAGCATTTGAAACCTTCGAAAATGTAAAAGCGAATGCTGACCGGCCTACCATACCTGAGCCAAAATCGGATTTGGCAGGTACTTTCGAAAAAACCGAAACCGCAGACATCACAAAGGCAGCCGTTAACCGGGAAGCCGGCGAAGTAAAGAGCGAAGCCATAAAGGCAGCTAAAGCGCAAGGTTTGGAGAGAGTGGTCCCTGCAAAGACACAGACAGCAGACGAGCAGCAACAGAATTTTGCAGATGTTTCGGCCAAACATCTACATGAAGCACTTCAGAGCAGTGAGATGGTAGCAGAGTCTTCCGCTCCGCAGGAAAGCGCAGAAGCTTACCGAAGCAGACCGGCTTATGTGCAGGTTGCAGACGGTGTAGAAAAAGCGATATCCGCCGGAAAAGAAGAGTTCACGATGCAGCTTAAGCCTGAAGGCCTCGGCGAAATCAGCGTAAAGCTGGTACGCGAAGGCGCAAAGGTTACAATCAGCATCGCAGCGGCGAATCCTGAAACTCACAGAATGCTCCTCAGTCAGGTTGACGGACTGGTTAAGGCCCTGGGAATGTCCAATATAAATGTGGACGGCGTTCAGGTTCAAAATGCAGCGACAGCCGGACAGGATACTCCTGTTTCAGCCACAAACGCTTACGATTTTAACAGCGGCGTGGATGTAAACAAAGAAGGAGCACAGCGTGAAAATCATGGTTCAAACCACTCCCAAAATGCACATCGATTCTTCGCAAACGAGCAGGAAGCTTCGGACGAAGCGGATGAAACGGTTCGTATGCTGAGAGAGCAGATGCGCATGATGGATTATCTTGCATAGCCACCGCAGAAAGGAGAAGTGAAATGTCATTAGACACTAGTTACATGTACGGAGTCGGACAGACGACCACCGGCACGACCCAGACAACAACATCGACAGCCAAGGGCAAGCATGACCTTGATATGAACGACTTCCTGATGCTTATGGTAGAGCAGATGAAAAATCAGGATATCGGAAGTACCATGGACACATCGGAGTACATCAATCAGTTATCGCAGTACACCATGATTCAGGCAGTAAGCGAGATGGCACAATCTGTATCGAGCGGTTTTGAAAACCTCCAGCAGATGACGCTTTCAACCTACAGCATGTCGATGATTGGAAAGGAAGCAACACTCGCGGTTGATGACGGAGAAGGAAATATCAAAACGATTAACGGAACAATCAGCGGAGTTACTTTCTATGAAGGTTCACCAAAGGTTATCATGAACGGCGAGCAATACGATCTCAGCAGTGTAATGAGCCTCGGTGAGACGGCTAACCAAGCCGCATCGGTAGCAGAAGCTGTTACGGACGCAGTCAGAGAAGTACTGAGAAACGATCAGGAAAGCGAGCAGACACAGACACAGTCACAGGCCGCAGCAGATCAGACTCAGCAGAATCAGGCAGCAGTAACAACGGACGCTGAGATACTTGCAGGTCAGAGCGCCGCATCGCAGCGGATTGCAGAAGACAGCGAGTAGGAAAGGGATTATTAACAGGGTAGAAAAGGATGTCTGACCAGATAATCAACAAATACAACTTTACTCAGGACGCGATGATACGCCAGGCAGAGCGAATCGGACAGACCACAGGGGCAACTACCGGGGTTACCGGAAATGCAAACAATCAGCCACAGGACAGTCAGTTCAAGAATTTACTCGATCAGAGATACATCGGAAACGAAGAAGTATCTTTTTCAAAGCATGCAGCATTGAGGACACAGCAAAGAAACATCAGCCTCACAACCGCAGACGTTGAAAAATTAGGTGAGGCCTGCAGCAGAGCGAGCCAGAAGGGAATCAAAGAAGCTTTAGTTGTGATGAACGAATCCGCATTTATAGTAAATGCACCAAACAGAACAGTTATTACAGTTGTGGACAAAAACGAAATGAAGGAGAATGTTTTTACCCACATCGACGGCGCTTTATTCATATAGTAGGGACATTGAATCCCGACGCTTTATGTAGCTGGACCTTTCAAGGAAGCTACGGAACCCGAACGACAGACGGTTCCACAAAAGCGGCGCCATATTGAAAGGAGAATTTAATATGTTAGCATCCATGTATTCAGCAGTTAGCGGTTTATCAGTACACCAGACAAAGATGGACACCATCGGTAACAACGTTTCCAACGTTAACACCTACGGTTTCAAATCATCCAGAGTAACCTTCTCTGACGTATTCTATCAGAATTACGCAGGAGCTTCCGCACCAACCACCACTCAGGGTGGTACCAATGCAAGCCAGCTCGGTTACGGTGCATCTCTCGGAACAATCGACGTACTGATGACAAGAGGCGGCTCCGCAACTACAGACAGATCACTCGACGTTTACATCAACGGCGACGGCTTCCTGCCTGTACAGGACTCCTCCGGTAACACACTCTATACAAGACTGGGTAATTTATATTTCGATGTTCAGGGCAACCTCGTTGACGGAAACGGTAACAAGGCTCTGGGCCTCACAATGAACGATCAGGGCGTTGTACAGCTCGGCGAAGACGGCACTACAACAACATCTTCACTCGAAGCAATCTCTGTAGCACCTGAAAAGTTAAAGGAACTCACTTCGATTTCCATCGGTTCCACAGGCGCAATCACTGCAATTCAGGAAGGCGCACCACAGATGAACCTTACTTCCGGCACCAGCTGGGTAGCAAACACTTCAATCGCAGCAGGTACCAACTACAGCGGTTCCGTAAACATCACAGAAGTTAAGACAAGCGGCGGTGCACTTGTAAAGCCGACCGATTCAGCTACAGGCGCTGAGATTCCTGTAACAGTAAAGACTGCAGGCGAAGACGGCCTCACCTACAAGAGTGCAAACATCATCGGCGCTTCCGATACAGGCATCACACTTACAGGCACTGCTCCTTATGAAGCAGCAGGCACAGGCAACGCAGCAAAGTTCAGCGATGCAATGTTCACAATCACAGGCTCCGACAAGGGAACCTACACATTAACCTGCACAGCTGCAGGTGACGGCGCAGGCACAAGCGTTTGGTCCGTAAAGGATGCAAGCGGCAACCTCGTAGCAGTTAACAAGACAGCAACAGACCTCGGTCTCAATGCAAGCTTCACAGGCGCTTCAGTAGGCGCAACTCTGAAGGTAGAGTCCGGTTCATCCACAGCATTAAACGGCGAGCTCAAGTTCACACCGGCTGACAACAAGCTGACTTATACAGACGCAAACGGCAACATCAGAGACGTGACCTGCACATCCGTATTAAACGGCGCAAACTACGAAATCACAGCAAGTGTTCCTACACCGTTCTCCGGTTCGGGCGTTACTCAGAACGTAGTATTCACAGTTCCAAAGGACTACTATGAAGCAAACCTCGCAAAGGGCATGAACCTCGGTACCGTTACAGCAAAGAACGCAACAATCACAGCAAGCGTTTACAACAAGGGCGGCGAAGAGCAGAAGGTAGAAGGCACATGGACTTCCGGACAGAGCACAATCACTCTCGGAAACATCACTTTAGACCTCGATACAAAGAAGTTCAACAAGCTTGACCTCCAGTCACTTGTTAACACAAAGCTCGGTAATGTATCTTCAGGCGACGGTACAATCTACACAATCGGTCAGCTCGCACTTGCGACATTCACAAACCAGGATGGTCTGCTCGAAGCAGGCAGCGGTTACTACACAATCTCCGCTAACTCCGGTGCAGCAACAATCTCCGTTCCGGGAAACAACGGTACAGGCTCACTCAAGGCTTCATCCCTCGAAATGTCCAACGTTGACCTCGCAGCAGAGTTTACCGAAATGATCTTTGCAGAGCGTGGCTTCCAGGCAAACTCAAGAGTTATCACCACATCCGATACACTTCTTGAAGAACTGGTTAATTTAGTAAGATAATCATTGGCATATTTAGAATAGGAAAAGGTTAAAATGATAACACTTACAAAATTAGACAAAAAGTTAAGCAAAAAGTTTTACCTGAACTGTGAAATTATCGAAACCATCGAGGAAAATCCCGATACCACGATAAAGCTCATGAACGGCAAAACTTATGTGGTTGCTGAAAGCTCCGGCGAAGTGTTCCAAAAGATACTTGCCTACAAGCGCAGCATCTACGGCAGATAAAATAGGAGCAGCATTTTATGGAAATTACAAATATAGCAGGATATGCACTAGCGGCATTTGCTATACTATTCGGTATTGTAGCCGGCGATGGAATAGATTTCGCCAGAATGGCAAACTTCTTTGATGTACAGTCTCTGTTCATCGTAGTAGTCGGCTGTATTGCCTGTATTATAGCAGCAACGCCTTTTAGAATCCTAAAGAAGGTTCCGAAACACCTCAAGATGATATTCATCAAGAACAAAAGGGACCCGCTCGAATATATTGAGATTATCGTAGAGCTCTCCAGAGAGGCCCGTAAAAAGGGCCTCCTGGCTCTCGAAGATAAGGCCAATAATTTTGAAGACGAATTCCTTAAAGAGAGTATTCTCTTTATCGTAGACGCTATAGAGCCGGACAAATTAAAAGCACGTTTCCAGCAAAAACTCGACTACATCGCCGTTCGCGATGCCGAAGAGAAAAAGCTTTACGACCTGGGAGCGGCACTCGGGCCATCCTTTGGTATGCTCGGTACACTGGTAGGTCTGATTAACATGCTTAAATCCATGAACCTTGAAGGTGGCGCAGGTCAGCTCGGTCAGGATATGTCCGTAGCTCTGATTACAACGTTCTACGGTTCCATACTTGCTAACGTTATCTTCACTCCGCTTGGAAACAAGCTTGAAGATGCGCAGTCTCAGGAAATGCTTTTCAAGGAGATGATTATTGAGGGTGTAATCTCCATCAAGGAAGGTGAAAACCCTAAGTACATCGAAGAAAAGCTGCTCAACTTCCTTGAGAACAGCGAAAAGAAGGATGAAGACACATCCAAGAAAGAAGAGTAACTATGGCAAAGAAGCAGAATAAATCAAGCGTAAACAAGGATGCTTGGCTGGGTACCTATGGCGATATGATTACGCTGATTCTGGTTTTCTTCGTTCTGCTTTATTCCATGTCAACAATAGACCAGCAGAAGTACAGACTTTTGGTAAAGGCGTTCACCGCCGACAAGGATACTCTGGAACAGCTGGCCATGGAAGAAGCTATGGAGAACGGCGAATATATGGATCCGGACCTCACGGAGGCGGAGCAGGGACAGCAGGGCGACCAAAACCCGGAGGTTTCGGAAAGCCAGCAATCCCAGTCGCAGCAGCAACAGCAGCAGGTTGAGGAGATCGAAGATATCTCAGACCTGTATGAGTATCTGCAGCAATATGTTCAGGAAAACCAGCTTCAGGACGAGATTCAGGTTGCCAAGGGCAGAGACATGGTTTATATCAGATTCACTTCGACGCTTTTCTTCCAGCCGAACAAGGCGGTACTGCTGCCGGGAGGCAAGGACATCCTCGATACCGTGGGACCTGCCATCCACATGGTTGAAGAAAACGTAAAAGTGATTCGAATAGACGGACATACGGCAGAATCCGCTCCGGGAGATAACTCGGTTAACGACCGAGACCTTTCGTCGGAGCGTGCCAACACGGTTCTCAAGTATTTTGAAGAGTATTACATCACGGACAGAGCCAAGCTCATGGCTGTAGGCTATGGCAGGTACAGGCCGGTTGCAAGCAACGATACCGAAGAGAACAGAGCTAAGAACAGAAGAGTTGAGATATTAGTGTCAAAGGTAGATATCATTCAGGATGAACTCAGGACGATATACGACCAGATAGACGCAATGGAGTAGCATAGAATAGCTTAGCGCAAGGAGGCAGAATTAATGGCTGAAATATTATCCCAAAGCCAAATTGATATGCTCTTGAACAGCTTGTTAAACTCGGATGAAGAATCCGGAGGCGGAGAAGAAGCTGCGGCCCCCGGCGGGGAGGCACAAAACGTTGTCGACCCGAAGACCGCCAAAAAAGTCAAGGAATATGACTTTAGAAGCCCAAAGATATTCACCAGAGAACAACTCAAGCTGCTGTACACCATTTACGAGAACTATTGCAGAATCGTATCATCACACATTACAGCGAACCTGCAGTCGTACACGGCTGTCGAGATTGTTGAAGTCGAGGAGCAGCAGTACTACGAGTACAACAACGCTCTACCCGACAGTGTGCTGTGCGGCCTCTTGGATTTCGATGTAAAGGATGAGGACAATATCGCGACAGGCGACCTCATCATTATGGAAATGTCCAAGGACATAGGCTTTTGCTGCATAGACAGATTCCTTGGAGGCGAGGGTAAACCTCTGGAAAATGACAGAGAGTTTACCGAAATCGAGCTTTCGATTCTCGAACACCTCTTCAAGGGTATGGTAGGACTGATGAAAAATGTTTGGGCAGACCATCTCGAGATTAATCCTAAACTCGTAAAGATGGAAACAAACTCCCGCATACTTCAGGGCATCAGTGCCGATGAAAACGTAGTTATCGTCGTAATGATGGTGACAATAAACGATACGCAAGGCAAGCTGACGCTGTGTATCCCGGCAAGTACATTAAACATCATGTTCAAGAAACGTGAGGCGATGTCAAAGCGCAGAGAAATCAGGGGAGACCAGCACAGTGAAGAATTACGTAAAGAGCGTATAATTTCACAGATTAATGAAAGCGATCTTGTGATCAAAGGTATACTGGGCGAAGCCACGGTGATGTCAAAGGACATTGTTGAATTGCAGGTCGGTGATATAATCATGTTAAACAAACCTGAGGATTCCTATGTGGATATTGCTGTAGAGAATACTGTATGGTTTAAGGGCGAGCTTGGAGTCTACAACAGAAAAAAGTCCATAGAAATCAAAGAGAAAATCAGGAGAGGAAGTGATCACGCGATATGAGTGAAGTAACAGCTAACATGCTCACCGATATGGAAAAAGACGTCATTGGCGAAGTCATGAATATCAGCATGGGCTCCGGTGCCACGGCAATGTCCACGGTTCTGGATACCAAGGTAAACATTACAACGCCGAGGATTGAGGTAGTTCCGGTATCGGAATTCGATTTCGCACACCTCGAACCTGTAATGGGCGTCAGCATAAAGTATGTCGAAGGTATCGACGGCGTCAATGTGCTTCTCCTGAAGCAGGAAGACCTAAAAAAGATATTATCCCATCTCCTCGGAATGGAAAATGCGGATGAAATCGAGTTTGACGAGATTGCCAATTCGGCAATTTGCGAAATAATGAATCAGATGATGGGTTCGTCCGCAAGCGCACTTGCGCAGTTCCTCGGAAAGCCTATCAACATTTCTCCACCGGAGATTATCGACGCGAAAACTGAAGACGTTAAGGAACTCTTCGCATTAAAGGGCGACGATGTAGTAAGCATTAAATTTGATCTTAGCATAGAAGGACTTGTGGAAAGTGAGTTCATCAGTGCGATGGAGCCGAGCCTCGTCCGCGAAATAGTCAATATGACAATGGGCGGAGATATCGGCGAAATAGCACCTGAAGATGCTCCCGCACCTACAGGTCCGGAAATGTCCGGAGTGGTAGCGGGAAGCATAGAGGATATGGCCGCAGCGGCTATGTCGGCTCCAATACCGGATATGGCAGGAATGACGCCACCACCAATGCAGGCGGAAGCACCGGCTGCAGCAGCGCCACAGCCTGAACCGGCAGCCGCACCTCAGCCGCAGGTTATTCAGCCGGTTCAACCGGCACCGGCTCCGCAGATGGCAGCGCAACCAATGCCGCCTCAGCCGGATCCGATGATGTACCAGCAGCCGATGGCAGCACCGCAGCAGCCTATGTACCAGCAGCCTATGTATCAGCAGCCTATGCCGGCACCACAGCCGATGTATGCGCCGCAGCCGGTTCCTGCACAGGCAGTAAACGCAGCGCCGTATACTTACAAGCAGCTGGGTGAAGCAATAGGACTGGATCTCACAGACAGTAACAACTTAGAGCTGGTAATGTCTGTGCCTATTCAGATTACTGTTGAGCTCGGTACCACAAAGAAAAAGATTAAAGATATTGTAGATCTGTGTCAGGGCAACATCGTTGAACTGGACAGACAAGCCGGAGACCAGGTTGACATTCTGGCTAACGGCAGATTAATCGCCAAAGGCGATGTAGTGGTTGTTGATGATAATTACAGCGTTCGCGTCACCGAAATAGTAAAGCGTGACGGCGAAGGACTAGCTTAAGAGTTTGTTTTACGACAAGGAGAAAAGAAAATGAGCAAGATTTTAATCGTAGACGATGCAGCATTTATGCGAATGATGGTAAAGGACAACCTTAAAAAGGCCGGCTATACCGACTTTATTGAGGCAGCAAACGGAGAGGAAGCTGTAAAGGCCTTCAACGAGAACGCACCCGATCTGGTACTCCTCGACATCACTATGCCTATTATGGACGGCATTCAGACACTTGGCGCAATCAAGAGCGCAAACCCAAGTGCAAAGGTTGTTATGTGTTCAGCAATGGGCCAGGAAGCAATGGTAGTTGAAGCTATCAAACTCGGAGCGCTGGATTTCATCGTAAAGCCGTTCAAGCCTGACAGACTTGTTCAGACTGTAAAGAACATTTTAGGATAGGGCGAATGATCAAAGCGATATTACACATCCTGTTTGCCATAATATGTGTCATTATAGTGCTTTTCATGGCGTATTACCTGACCAGGATATATGCGAAAAAGATGGGCACATATTTCGGAACCGGCAAAAACATAAAAGTGATTGACCGCATTCCGGTAGGCAAGGGCTCTTCCATAGCTGTGGTGGAGCTGCAGGGAGAACAATATTTGCTCGGCATAACGGAGCAAAATATTACAAAAATCGACAAGCTTGAAGATAAGATCGAGCCCGCTCCCGTTCAGGAGCTCCCTCAAATTTCAGATCTGAATCTGAAGAATGCATTCAAAACACTACTTCACAAGGAAACAGGCGAAAATGACGAAAGCATTGAAAAGCAATAACAAAAAAAGACTAATATTACGCCTCTTTGAAGTATTGCTGATGACATTCACAATATTGCAGCTTGCTACCGCAAAGGTTTTCGCAGCCAGCTCCATAGATGTTGTAATAAACGGCGAAGGTTCTGACACTGTCAGAATCATTGTGCTGCTTACAATTATAGCGGTTTCACCGTTTTTACTGCTGATGTGCACTTGCTTCGGAAGAATAGTAATCGTCCTTTCGTTCCTGAGGAATGCCCTCGGAACTCAGCAGGCGCCTCCAAATCAGGTGCTTGTGGGACTGGCACTGTTTATCACGCTGTTTATCATGCAGCCGACTTTTGCGGACATATACGAAAACGCCTTTGTACCATACGATCAGGGGCTGCTCGAGACGACGGACTTTATCGAGGCATCGTGCGAGCCGTTAAAGGAGTTTATGTTAAAGCAGTGCACAACCGAAGATGTGGATCTGTTTGTGGGGCTTAATCATGACGAGAGCGTTGCACAGCTTTCGGGAACACAGCTTCCTATGCATGTGGTGGTTCCGGCATTTATCACAAGCGAACTGAAAAGAGCTTTCGTAGCGGGCTTTCTGATATACATACCGTTCGTGCTGATTGACCTGGTTGTCGCCAGCGTCACGATGTCGATGGGTATGATCATGCTCCCGCCTACAATGATTTCGCTTCCTTTCAAGTTAATGCTTTTCATAGTTGTGGACGGATGGGGACTCCTGGTGGAGACTCTGGTCCAAACATATCATTGACGGAGGTAGTGCATGAGTACAGGCGATTTAGCAGAAATCATGAGAGCTTCGGTCGTATGCGGATTCAAGCTTGCAGGCCCGATTCTGATTCTTTCGATAGTAGTCGGACTGATTATTTCGGTTTTGCAGGCTGCCACTTCAATTAACGAGCAGACACTCACATTCGTGCCAAAGGTTGTTATAGTAGCAATCGTGCTGATTTTCGGCGGCACGTGGATGCTCCAGACAATGGTGGATTTCACCGAATACATTTTTGATATCATCGTCAAATTCGGATAACGGGATGGGTCGGTGATACGGTGGCATTTGATTTCAATACAATAATTATTTTCCTGATGGCAACGTGCCGGACTTCGGGCTGTATATTTTTCAATCCGATTTTCGGCAGAACAACGGTGCCGAATGTCATCAAGGTAGGGATGGCCGTAGTCCTCGGCGTATATATCACTGCGTTGATGCAAAACTCGGGAATTAATGTGGAAGATTTAACCACATTGGAGTTTGTCCTCAGCATGGCAAAGGAGTTTGCGATAGGCTTTACTCTCGGATATATTATGAGAGCATTCCTCGCAATCCTGACACTTGCCGGTTATGTAATCGACATGCAGGCGGGCTATTCGATGGCCACACTGTATGATGCATCTACAAATGCGCAGATTTCAATAACAGGTAACCTGATGACAATAATGTATACATTACTGTTCTTTGTCACGAACAGCCACGCAAACCTGGCAGCACTCGTAGTTAAAACCTATGATGTGATTCCGGTAGGTATGGTGGGCATAAACCGTGAGGTCGGGATATATGCCATTCAGATGTTCGGGCTCATGCTGATATACGCTTTTCAGCTGACGATCCCATTCATAGTTTTGGAGATCTTTACTGAAGTTGCGGTCGGCATGATGATGAAGATGGTACCTAATATCAACGTTTTCGTTGTAAACATTCACCTCAAGATGCTGGTGGGACTGATACTTTTGATAACGATTATCCCCGCACTGGGAATATTCATGACAAAGCTGAACACCATCATGTTTGAGAGGATGACAGAGTCACTGAACTATTTGATGCTCTAGGAAAGGGAAAGAGCCTTGGCAGAATCGAACAGAACCGAAAAGGCGACGCCCAAAAAGAAAAGGGACGAGCGTAAAAAAGGTAATGTTTTCCAAAGCAAGGACGCTACGAGTGTAGCAACCGTGCTGGTGGCATTCATACTGCTTTCAAAGCTGTGCGGCTTTGATGGAAACAGAATCGCGAACTTTTACAAGGTCTCAATCGCGCGGATAGGCACCATGGATGACATTTCAGTGACAGGTTTTTCGGTCATATTCAGAGATTTGATAGTAAATCTTTTGATCTGTGTATTTCCGCTGATGATTGCGGTAGTGCTGGTGGCGATAATTGCAAACGGTGCGCAGACAAAGTTCAATTTCTCAATGGAGAGACTGAAGCCGAAATTAAGCAAATTCAACCCTATAGAGGGATTTAAGAGAATTATTTCAATTCGTTCAGCCGTTCAGCTGGTTAAATCAATCATAAAGGTAGTTGTTATCGGAGTGGTTATTTACTCGGCTGTTCAGGATGTGCTCCTGGTGGCACCGGATATGCTCAATACCGAGGCCGCTGAGTCCACGTCATATATGTTAAGCGCCATGATGAGCATGGTCTACAAAATCTGTTTGATGTTCCTCGCCGTAGCGATACTCGACTACGTTTACGAACGTTTCGATTACGAGAGGCGCATGCGAATGACAAAGCAGGAAATCAAGGAAGAATACAAACAGACAGAAGGAGACCCTCAGGTAAAGGGCAAGCAGCGTGAAATCGCCCGCAAGATGTCAATGAACCGTATGATTCAGGCAATTCCTACGGCGGATGTAATCGTGCGAAATCCGACGCATTTTGCGGTAGCGCTGAAATATGACGAGGACAGCATGACAGCCCCTGTGGTTGTTGCAAAGGGCGCAGATAAATTAGCTGAAAGAATTATTGCAGAGGCTGAAAAATACGACATTCCGATGTATGAAAACAGACCTCTGGCACACACGTTGTACTATGAGAAGGGCTTGGATCCGGGGATGCCTATTCCGCCGGAGCTGTACAGGCCGGTAGTAGAAGTGTTCGTATGGTTGATGCAGTATAAAGGCATTGACCTTAGGGAAATAGCAAAAAGGAAAGCGGTTAGTTAAGGATGCAAAAAATAACCCAGAATATCGTAGCGGTATTCGTAGTAATCATAGTTGCATTCATCATTATCCCGCTGCCGACCTTCCTGCTGGATTTCATGTTTATAGTGAGTATATCAGTGTCACTGGTCATCCTGATTACAACCATGTACATCAAGGGACCTCTGGATTTCTCAATTTTCCCGTCACTGCTACTCATAACGACGATACTGAGAATAGCGCTGAATATCTCATCAACCAGGAAAATCCTCGGTGAGGGAGGCAATGCCGGAAAGGTTATCGAAACCTTTGGTACATTCGTACTTCAGGGTAACGCTATCGTAGGTTTCATCGTATTTATCATTATCTTCATCGTTCAGTTCCTGGTTATTACAAAGGGTACGGAACGTATAGCAGAGGTAACGGCGAGATTCACACTGGACGCGATGCCGGGAAAGCAAATGGCTATCGACGCGGATTTGTCGTCCGGGCTCATTGATGAAGCTACTGCGAGAACAAGACGTGAAAAGATACAAAGAGAAGCTGACTTCTTTGGCGCTATGGATGGTGCTACAAAGCTTGTAAAGGGAGATAACGTGGCGAGTATTGTAATAGCCATGGTAAACCTGATAGCAGGCACCGTCATCGGTATGGTCCAAGGCGGGATGGAATTTACTCAGGTGCTGAACATCTACTCAATTGCAACTGTAGGTGACGGCTTGGTATCACAGATACCGGCTCTGATGATTTCCACGGCAACAGGTATGATAGTTACCCGTGCCGCAGCCGAAGGCAACCTGAACGAAGATGTAAAGAAACAGTTTCTGTCTCAGCCGACAGTGCTGATAATGGCCGGAGCGACCATACTTTGTATAGGTATGATTCCGGGCATGCCAAAAGTGCAGATAATTGTACTTGCGGTTTTCCTGATAGCGCTCGGAGTAATACTGCTGAGAAACGACAAAAAGCTCAAGGCGGAAACGGAAACTGCGGAAGGCCCTGCACCGTCAGGCGAGGAAGCACCTGTTTCGGACACGGATTATTACCGCAACATAGACAATGTCTACAACCTGCTGGGTGTCGAAGCCATCGAGATGGAGTTCGGTTATTCACTGCTCCCGCTCGTAGATGAGGCAAGCGGCGGCAGCTTCATAGACAGAATAGTAATTTTCAGAAAGCAGTTCGCGATAGATATGGGCGTGGTTATCCCGACGGTAAGACTTCGTGATAACGGCCTGATCAATCCGAACCAGTATCTGATAAAGATAAAGGGTGAAGAAGTAGCCAGGGGAGAAGTCCTCGTAGATTATTACCTGGCGCTCGACCCCGGTAACGCTTCCGGAAAAATCGAAGGCATAGACACAATTGAGCCGGCCTTCAAAATTCCGGGCAAGTGGATACACGAAAGTGAAAGAGAGCTCGCAGAGGTTTACGGATACACGGTCATAGATGCTCTTTCCGTCATGGTCACACACCTGACGGAGGTTATAAAGACTCATATCCACGAGCTCGTATCCAGACAGGACATAAATGTTCTGCTTGAAAACGTAAAGAAGTTCAATCCTTCAATAGTAGCGGATGTTGTACCGAACATCGTTTCGGTGGCAGAGCTGCAAAAGATATTAAACAACTTACTGAAAGAAGGCATTCCAATCAGAGACATGGAAAGCATACTCGAATGCATCGGCGATCACGGCACGATGATAAAGGATACGGATATGCTTACCGAATACGTGAGACAGCGCCTGAAGAGGACAATCACCAGAAAGTACGCGGACGGCAGCAGCATAAAGGTCATCACGCTCGATCAGAATATCGAAAACGCTATTCTGAACTCTGTGAAGAAGAACGAGCACGGAACCTACCTGACGCTGGACCCGGCTGTGGTTCAGAGAATAATGGAATCGGTTACGGTGCAGGTGGAAAAGGTAAAAGAGCTTTTCATTCAGCCTATAGTACTGGCTTCTCCGATAGTGAGACTGTATTTCAAGAGGCTGATAGACCAGTTCCATCCACAGCTCACGGTGCTTTCATTCAACGAGATAGACACAGACATTCAGATACAGGCAATCGGTTCCATCAGTCTGGAACCGCAGGAGCCGGCTTAGAGGTAACAGCATAGCAGGATAGCAGGAGGAAAGTATGAATACTCCCGGACCGGAATACGAAAAGTACATAAAGCAGTGGCAACCATATCTGGAAAACAGAGATGAGAAATCGCGCAACGACATAGTGCTGGAGTACATGGATCTGGTAAAGAAGATTGTAATGAGATTCCGCAGCAGCTCCAGCAGTTATGCACAGGTTGACGACATGATCAATCAGGGCATTATTGCGCTGATTGACGCAGTCGAAAAGTATGATCCGTACATGGGCAACAAATTCGAAACCTTTGCCACGGTAAAGATCAGAGGCGCAATCATCGACCTGATGCGAAAGCAGGACTGGGTACCGCGCAATCAGCGCAGTCTGTCAAAGGAAGTCGACGAGATTTACTCCGCTCTCTATGCAGAGTATGGCAGAGAGCCGACGAAGGAAGAGATGGCAGCAGGCATGGGTATAACCGTTGCAGGACTCGAAAAGATTCTCGAGCAGCGCCAGAGCTCAATGGTGCTCTCCTACGAAGAGGTTATCAACGAAAAGATGCAGGCAGCAACTCCTCTCTACACTAATTCCGGAGAGAGCGAGACTCCTGAATCGGTTATGATGCAGCAAGAGCTTCAGGAACAGCTGGCTGCGGCAATCGATGCTCTCGGCGAGAAGGAGCGACTGGTAGTAAGCCTGTACTATTATGAAAACTTAAAACTCAAAGAAATTGCTCAGGTACTGGGCATAACAGAATCCAGAGTTTCACAGATTCATTCGGCGGCGATTATTAAACTCAAGAACCGAATGACGAATTACCAGAAAGGATAATTGTAATGAGAGGTTTTTACAGCGTAGCTGCGGGAATATTCACCCAGCAGGAACATCTTAATACAATCGGAAACAATATCGCGAATGCCACCACGACAGGCTTCAAAGCGCAGGAAAACATTTCGACCAGCTTTGACGAGTATATAGGGCTTCGCATGTCCAATTTGAACCAGCACAGACTCAGAGAGAGAATCGGTACAGGCGCATTTATGACCGTAAATATCGATGAGACAACAGACTTCTCTCAGGGTCGTATTTCCGAGACAGGCAGAGAGCTCGATGTGGCGATCAACGGCGACGGCTTCTTTGCAATTGAAGAGCCTAACGGAAATGTGGTTCTGACCAGAAACGGACAGTTTGAGCTTGATGCGGAAGGCAACCTGATGTTAAAGGATGTAGGCTATGTGCTTAGCGATGTCCTTGAGCGCATTCAGCTTTCCGGAGCCAATTTCAAAATTGCCGGAAACGGTGAGATTTTTGAAAACGGCGAAAGCATCGACATGCTTGCTATGGTTTATCCAAACGAAGGCATCGAGCTTTTCAAGGTGGGTGAGGAGACTTACTCAACCGGGCAGAATCAGCAGGATTTCACTCAGATGGAAGAAGGTACATATCAGGTTGTCCAGGGCGCACTTGAAAGATCCAATGTGGATATGACTGACCAGCTGACTCAGATGATAAAGAGCCAGCGCAATTTCCAGTCGTGTGCAGAGGTACTGAGGATTTATGATTCCATCAATGAATTGTCAGCTAACCAGATAGGTAAGCTCTAAGGAGGCATATCATTATGATTAGAGGATTTTTTTCAGGAGCCTCAGGTCTGAAGAGCCAGCAGCAGAAACTGAATGTTGTTGCGAACAACATTGCCAATGTGGGAACTACAGGGTTCAAGACTCAGAACCAGCAGTTTTCGTCGCTTGTTTACCGAAATGTGAACGGTGCGCTGCCTCCGATCAGCACGGGTCACGGCGTAAGGCCGGTTGATATCGCAACCGACTTTTCGCAGGGACAGCCGAGCAGAACGGACAGTCTGACAGATTTCTACATCAACGGCGACGGTTTCTTTGCGGTTGAAGACGACGCAACAGGCGAGATTTATTATACGAGAAACGGTAATTTCCAGTACCAGGTACTGGCTGATGAAGAAGCAAAATACCTGATTACACCGATGGGGCATTATGTCCTCGATTCGGAGGGTGAACGCATCAACATCACAGAGAGAATGGAAGAGGTCGATGAAGGCCAGCTGTTCTCCCTAAAGGATCAGATAGGTATTTACCGTTTTGCAAACAATTTCGGGCTTGAACATGTAGGAGATAACCTGTTCAAGGAAACCGAGGTAAGCGGCGAGGCCGAGGCATTCATTGCCGAGGATATCGATTACGATCCGGAGGATGGCGGAGAGCCGCCTGAGGTTCCAAGGATAATCGAAGGATATCTGGAGAATTCAAACATCAATCTTGCCGATGAGATGGTAAAGATGATTGAAGCGCAGAGAGCGTTCCAGTTCAATTCGAGAGTAGTCGGTGTTGCGGACGAGCTCGCACAGACAATGAATCAGATGCGCTAAAAGCGTTTTGATTATAAACAGTTATAGAGTATAGTTATGAATAGCACAATAGGAGAAGACCATGAGTGAGAACAATCTTCCAAAGGAGCAAGTGGAGGCTCAGGAAGTAGAACAGCTTAACCCGATGGACTTTATTGAGGTTGAAACCAGCCAGGACAGTATGAAGCTGTTTGTTAAGTTCATCAAGCCGCCAAAGGGTCAGGAATTTACACCGACAAAGGAACTTGTAATGGAAGCTATAGAGGCTGCAGGCGTCGTATTCGGTGTAAAGGAGGATCTGATTGAGAAATTAATCGCCCGCCCGATTTACAATATAAAGATTCAGGTGGGAGAGGGAGAACCGGCAAAGGAAGGCAAGGATGGTTTCGTAGATTACTATGTTGTAAAGGACAGTGAATACAAACCGGAAGTAAATGAAGACGAAGATGTAGATTTCAAGAACCTTGATTACTTCCAGATGGTAACAAAGGGCCAGATGCTGGCATATATCCATTTCCCCGAAACAGGCGCAGACGGCAAGGACCTTTTCGGCAGAGAACTGCCGGGCAGAGACGGCAAAGAGGCAAAATCACCTGCAGGCAAGAATACAGAGCTTAATGAAGACGGCACAATGCTCTATTCGGCTTGCGACGGTATAGTAAATTATGTAGGTGATACGGTAAATATAAATGACGTAATTCATATTGCGGGAAATGTAGATAACAATACGGGAAATATCAATTTCAGCGGTGATATTATCATAGAAGGCGATGTATCCGAAGGCTTTGCGGTAACCGCAGGCGGGAGCATCATCGTAAAAGGTGTGGTTGAAAGCTGTCAGATCGAAGCCGGCGGAGATGTCCAGATTGTAAAGGGCGTTAACGGTGGCGACGGTTCACATATAAAGGTTGGCGGTGACCTGAGAAGCCCGTATATCGAGCATGCAAAGGTTGATGTTGACGGTGATATTCTGGCAGAGTCCATAATCGAGTCGGAGGTAACTTGCGAAGGCGATATCGACATATCAAACGCAGGCAAGGGAGTACTTGTAGGAGGTACTGTAAATGTAAAGGGTAACCTCGTAGTAAAGACACTCGGAAATGAAAACGAACGCATTACCAACATAAAGATTATCGGTATTGAAACAGGCATTCAGGACGAGATAACTTCTCTGAATGTTGAAAAGGAAACAGCGTTAAAGAATGTTGAAAAGCTGAAGAGCGCACGCAGGAAGATTTTCCAGCCTATGCTTGAAGAGGACTCCCCTGTTGCAAAGCAGATAAAGCAGATTGACACACAGGTAAACATGCTTTTGGACAAAATAGATGAGATCAGCAAAAAGATCCAGGAATTAAAGGATAAATGGTCTTATGAATACCATGGAGGCATCGTATGCAAGGGAAAGATGTTCTATGGAACGCGAATCTATTTTGGAGACCAGAGATACCAGTTCAATACTGAGTCCCTCGACCACTGCAGGATTTATTGGGAAGAGGGAGAAATAATAAATGCTAACTTGTAATAATCAAATTTTGTGTGTAGGTAGATAAAATGGTACTAGGAAGAGATGGTTTCAAGAAAATAGAATTATTGGGGCCAAGTGGCAAGGTTATAGTATCTGCGTCCGAGATTGTTATCGATGCGGGCCGCATGATACTGAAGGGTAACGGCTTTAAGCTCATCCCGCACCAGCTGGAGGTTGACGGCATAGCCTATATGACTGATGGCATAGTACCTTTCAAGGCAAATGTCACTTTGTCCACAAACCAGCAGGTTAATCTCGAAATTCTCGGTGCATCATCAAAGGAAGACAGACGCAGCAGCCTGAAGGTTCCGACAGATGCGGTTGAGATGGTTCTCGAGGTGCGCAGCACGGGTAAATCACGTACGCACCACATGAACACCGAAGACGAAATCCAGCTTTTAAACCTCAGTATGAGCGGTGTGGGCTTTATGAGCAACCGTCCGTATTTCAAGCATCAAAAGCTTTTGATACAGATGTGCTACATACGGCAGGATTTTCTCATTGAGGCGGAGGTTCTCAGAAAGACACGTCTGAAGCAGACTTACGATCAGAAGTATAAATACTCTTACGGTTGCAGGTTCCTGTGCAATGATGAATTAAAGAACCGTATGCTCTGCGAGCATGTATTCAAGCTCGAGATGCTTAATCGTCAGGCGGAAGAGGAAAAAATGAAAGCGAAGAGCCGCGGTTATTACTAAACATAGACTAAAAGGAAGTAACGGCAAATGGCCAAAATTATAGCTATTACAAATCAAAAAGGTGGAGTTGGCAAAACATCGACTGCCAGCGCACTGGTAAGCGGAATTGCTGAAAAGGGCTACAAGGTCCTCGCAATTGACATGGACCCACAGGGGAACCTTGGATTTTGTTTAGGTATAGATACCGAGAATGCCCTTACGGTTTACGAGCTGATGAAGGGTACCGCAAATATTCACAAGGTGGTCGTTCACAAAAATGGAGTGGACGTAATACCGGCAAATATCCTTTTATCCTCTGCGGAGCAGGAGTTCAGCAATTTCGGAAGAGAATTCCTTCTGAAAAAAGGCATAGCTACCATCAGGGACAGCTATGACTACATAATTATAGATACACCTCCGGCACTTAATGTGCTGACCGTAAACGCTTATGTGGCAACGGATTATCTGATTGTGCCTATGATACCGGAGATACTTTCGCTGATGGGTATAGCTCAGCTGACCGAGACTGCGAATCTGGTAAAGAGCGTTTACAATCCGAATATGGAGGTGCTGGGCATACTCCTCAACAAATACGACGGCAGGCGAGTTCTGACCAGAGAAGTTGAGGATATGGCAAAACAGGTCGGAATAGAGATGAATACGAAAGTATTCCGTACGAAGATCAGAAATTCAGTTGCAGTGGCCGAAGCTCCGGCACATGGAATCAGCGTCTATGAATATTCACCAAAGTCGAATGCGACGAAGGACTACAGAGCGCTGGTGGATGAGATATTATCTCAGAAGGGGATGAAGGTCAATGCCAAGAAAAAGTAGTAAAACAGCTCAGGTTTTGAGGCTTATTACAAAAAGCGGCGAAAGAGAAGAACCGCATACAGCCGAGCCGGAAGTAGATGCAGTGCCTGAAGAAGCGCTTCACGAGGAAGAGCTTTTGGAAGAAGCAGCTACGGCCGAAGCAGCAGAGCCGGAAGAGCCTGAAAGAGAGTTTGCGCCCGATCCCGTCCCTACGGTGCCTGCGAATCCTGCGGGCAGTACCGATATGAGGCAGGAACTGAAGGAGCAGCTTAAAGAGGAGCTTAAAGAGGAGCTCCTGGAAGAATTGGAGCTGGGCAGAGGACAGCTTACAGAATCTGCCGAGTCTGACGAGCCTGTTACGGCAAGCAAGCCCCCTGAGGAATGCGAGCCGCTTGATATGGGACTTCACCGGGCGCCACCGCCCGTCGCCAGAAGTCATGACCTCGATATAATCAATTTAGCCGAGGTGCTGGCTTATGAAAAGATGGATGAAGTGATGAGCAAATTAAACGTTTGTACTTGTAAGTTATGTCAAGCTGACGTGCTGGCACTCACCCTGAATTACTTGCCTCAGAAATATGTAACGACGGATGAGGACAAGCAGCGGATGCAGCTTGATTTGTATCGAAAACAATACGAAACGGATCTTTTGTCTGCCTTGACCAGAGCATGTGTCAGGGTTAAGGGATCACCAAGACACAAGTAGTAAAAAACTGACAGAGAGGTGATTAAATGAGTAGTAAAGAAGCTTACACTGATATTGAAATCGATGTACTTCGTGAATTGGGTAACATCGGAGCAGGAAATGCGGCCACTTCGCTTTCAACAATGCTCAACCAAACAATTGATATGGCAGTGCCTGTCGTACGAATTACATCCTTTGACGATGCAGTACAATCTTTCGGAGGAGCGGAGAATCTGGTGGCAGGCGTTCTCCTCAGCTTTGAAGGACTTGAAGGAGTCGAGGAATCCGAGGGCATTAAAGGAATGTTGCTTTTCATCATAGACATTGAGTCTGCGGATGATATAGTAACGATGCTTACCGGAGGTATGTACGAACCGGGTTCCCCTGAGTTTGAAGAGATGAAGCCATCCGTGCTTTCCGAAATAGGAAACATTATGGGTGCTGCATACATTAATTCAATAGCGACCCTGACAGGGCTGGCATTAAATATTTCGGTACCTTATCTTTCGACTGATATGGTAGGTGCAATCCTCAGTATTCCTATCGCAGAATTTGGAGCACTCAGTGATACAGTACTGTTCATTGAGGAAAGCTTTAAAGGGGTAGGAAAGGATATCAATAGTAGTATGTCTTTATTTGCGGGAAGCGAGACTATTGATATCATCATGAAAAAATTAGGTATTGAACTATGAGCGGAATGTTAACCGTCGGAATTTCCGATTTTAAGACATCTACCAGTCCGGATGCGGTTTTTGTTACCTTTGCGCTGGGTTCCTGCGTAGGAACCTGCCTTTGGGACAAGGAAACCAAAATCGGGGGATTATCGCATATCATGCTGCCTTATTCGAAGGAGTTCAAAGACTTCGGCGAAATAAACAGAATGAAGTTTGCAGATACCGCAATCCTCGATATGTTCATGCAGCTCAGGCGCATGGGCGCAAAGCCGGAAAACATAGTTGCCAAGATCGCGGGAGGAGCTCAGATGTTCCAGTCCTCGGTCGGTGGCTCTATGGGAAATATAGGACAAAGAAATGTTGCATATGTAAAGGAAGTGTTAAAGCAGTTAAAGCTGCCTATCGTTGCGGAGGATACCGGACTTGATTACGGCCGCACGGTTTATTTTGACAATGCAACAGGTACTATGAAAGTGCAGTCCATAGGACATAGTGTGAAGGAACTGTAGAAATTTTTAGAAAATTATCTTGAAACTGTTTAAGTAAATCATTATAATAATGATAAGTCGGGAAGTGTTACTAATTGCGGTCCTGATGAGAAAGGAGACTAATAAATGGCAGAGCTTTATGATAACAATGTAATGGTGGAGGAAGATACTCAAGCCGGTAAGTTTTTAACATTCTCCCTCGATGGAGAGACTTATGGGTTTGAAATCAGATATGTCACAGAAATTATCAGCATTCAGGCAATCACAGAGATTCCTGAGGTGCCTGACTACATCAAGGGTATCATCAACCTGCGTGGTAAAGTAATTCCTGTTATTGACGTAAGACTCAAGTTTGGCAAGGAAGAAATACCATATAATGAAAGAACATGTATTATCGTTATCGATATCAACGACATATCTGTTGGACTTATCGTTGACTGCGTAGACGAAGTACTCAATATCGGAGACGACGATATCGCGGATGCTCCTCAGAGCAAGACCGGTTTTACCAACAAATATATCAGAGGTATCGGAAAGGTAAACGACAATGTACAGCTGCTGCTCGACTGCGAGAAGCTGCTCAAAGAAGAAGAAATCGAGGTGCTGGAGGGTCTGTCCTAATCGGCACTTGCAAAGTGAATTGCATATATAGCTAGGAAGTGTTGTTATGGCATTTAAAAAGATTAGAGTACTGATTGTAGATGATTCACTACTTTTCAGACAGACACTTGCCCAGGATCTTTCAAAGGATTTTGGTATAGAAGTTATCGGTATGGCAGAAGATCCCTATGCTGCGGTTAAAATCATTAATCAGCTCCATCCGGATGTAATTACTCTTGATGTCGAAATGCCGAAAATGAGCGGTATAGAATTCCTTCGCAGGGTTCTGCCGCAGTATCCTCTGCCGGTAGTTGTAGTCAGCTCCGTAGCCGAGAATGTATTTAACGCTCTCGATGCGGGCGCTGTGGACTTTGTTACAAAGCCGAGTGCAGACAGAGGAGGCAGGCAGGCTTTCATTTCAGAGCTTGTCGGAAAAATTAAAATAGCTTCTACGGCAAAGGTTCGCCAGCCAAATCGCCCGGCCATGTCCGGTACGGGTGCGGCTTCGGCTGCTCCGCGTCCTGCGGCAGCACCGGCGGTGTCATCCGGGGATCTGGATCCTTCAAAGATTATTGCAATCGGAGCTTCGACAGGCGGCACCGATGCGCTTTATGAAGTGCTCACCAGGCTTCCTGCGAATATTCCGGGTATAATAATTGTGCAGCATATGCCGAGCGGATTTACAAAGCTTTTTGCACAGCGCCTTGACAGTAATTGCAAGTTTAATGTCAAGGAAGCTGCAGACGGCGACGTTATCCGTCCGGGGCTCGCTATTGTTGCTGCAGGCGATCATCACCTCCGCCTGAAAAAGAATGGCAGCGGCTATTCAATCAGCAGCAGAGAGGGCGAGAGAGTATCAGGGCATTGCCCTTCGGTAGATGCTATGTTTACTTCCGTAGCGGAAAATGCCGACTGTTCAAAGGTAGTCGGTGTCATCCTTACAGGTATGGGCCGCGACGGAGCAGACGGAATGCTTAAAATGCGCCAGGCAGGCGCCTACACAATAGGTCAGGACGAGGCATCCTGCGTTGTTTACGGCATGCCAAAGGTGGCATATGAAATAGGTGCAGTACAGACACAGCTGCCGCTCTTAAATATTCCGGGCGACATTGTTAAGCATGTCGCAAAATAGCACAATTCAATCAGAAACAAAAGGAGATTATGTAATTTTGCATATTCTTCTTTTTTTTCGATAATTATTGCACTTTAGTTGCAGCTAATTTGTTATAGTTATTTTGCCGTGATAAATAAAGGCAAAAGAAATAGAATATATACAAATAATCTAAAAATTGCGAAGACGGTTGACTAATTAGAGCATAAGTATTAAAATTAATACAAGTATAAGCATTTTTCGGTAATTATATCATATAATTTACATATGACTAAAATATATTGAAAAGTGTGCAAAAGCACAGGGAGGTATGTGATGCTAAAGAAAATCAAGATGAGACCGCTGCTTATCATTTACGGTGTAGCAGCAATAATGGTATCGGTTATTCTGGCGGTGGTATTCACATTCGGTATGCGTTCGATTAACGGAAACGTTCAGCATCTCTATGATGTTGCGGTTGAGACGCACCAGAATGTAGCAACTGTACAGACAAATCTGATGAAGATAGGTAACAACTATATGCTTATCTTTGTTGAAGACGATTTTGATGCGGTTCCGCAGAGACTTAAAGAAATCACCGACTGGACCACAGAGGACAAGGAGCTGCTTACAGCATACCTTGAGTCCGGAATCGACGGAGAGGCTCTCGCAGCTTATAATGCGCTGCAGGATGCACTCGCTCCTTATCGCGAGACCAGAGGATATATGGATGAGCGTCTGCTGGCAAACGACTTCGATGGAGCACTCGTTTACTACGAGCAGTTCGAAGGCTACAGAGAGACTGTTGATGATGCGGTTGCTTATCTTTGCAGCATTACAGGCAGCGTAGGAAAGCAGATTGTTTCTGAAAGTAATGCAGCGTTCAACAGGACACTGATTATAAACATTGCTGTTTTCGTGGCACTCTTTGTGCTGGTATTCGCATTTGCGATATTTATTATCCGCTTTGTCAGAAAGAACCTCGAAAAGGATGTGGCTATAGCAAACCAGCTTGCCGAGGGCAAGATAGAACTCGATATTCCTGTTGAAAAGGATGAAACGGCAAAGAACGAACTGATTATACTCGAAGGTGCATTTGCAGACCTGATTGCAAACTCTCAGAATCAGGCGCACACTCTCGAAGAGATTGCAAAGGGACATATCGATATCGATGTTCCTGTTCGCTCCGATGACGATGCACTTAATCACTCTATGAAGAGAGTAGTAAATATTCTCCGCGGACTCGAGGCTTCGCTTATCAATGTAGGCAAGCAGCTCACCGAAGGTAACACAAAGTTCAGAGTAAAGGCAGACAGCTTCCACGGCGGATACAAGGATATCATGGTATCTGTTAACGGCATCGTAGAGACGATGGGTAATCAGCTTTCAGATCTGCTTGATGCAATCGGATCCCTGGGCGAAGGACATCTTCCTGAGGTTGATACAAACAGACCGGGAGATTACGGTCAGGCATTCCAGCAGCTCGAAAAGACAATTGCGAGCATCAGAGCTCTCGTTGCGGATACGCAGGGCATGGCAAGTGCGGCACTCGAAGGAGACTACAGCGTGAGAGCAGATGCTTCCAAGTATGCAGGCGACTACAAGAGTGTAATCGAAGGAATCAATGGAACACTCGACATGGTAGTTTCAAAGACTGCATGGTACGAGCAGATTATCGACTCCATTCCAATTCCTGTTCAGGTTATGGACAGCGAAGGCAACTGGACGCTTGTTAACAAGCCTTTCGAGGATGCGCTCAGACATCAGGGAACAATCTCTGCAAGTGCAAAAGAGGTTTACGGCAAGAGATGCCATATAGATGGTGTTAATATCAACGGTATTGATTCGTTGCAGGCAGGAAAGCCTGAAACGCGTTTCGAGTGGAACGGCAGAATATACAATCAGACCACTGCCTTCCTCAAGGACAACAACGGTGAGAATATCGGTTACATCGGTTCGGTTCAGGATATGACAAATATCTTAAAGGAAACCGAATACTCCGACGCAGCATCTGCAAGACTCGAGAGAAATCTTGCGAACCTCGCTGCAGGTAACTTCAGCTTTGAAGACAACACTATTCCAAGAAACGAATTCACAAAGAAGGTTGAAAAGACCTATGACAATATCGATAATGCTGTAGAGCATGTAGCGAAGGCAGTAGGAGAGCTTGTAAATGACTCCGTAAAGATGGCAAACTACGCTATTGCAGGTCAGCTCGACAAGCGTGCAGATCTTTCACACTACGAAGGCGAGTTCGGAAAGGTAATGAAGGGTATGAACGATACCGTGGATGCCCTCACAGCGCCTGTAAATGAGCTTGTAACCGTTCTTTCGGCTATCGGCGGTGGCGACCTCTCAAAAGAAGTACACGGCGATTACCAGGGCGATCTGGCACTCTCGAAGAATGCTCTTAATGACACAGTACGTACACTCCGCTCGATTATCGATGAAATCAAGCATGTACTTTCAGCTATCGGTGAAGGCGATCTGACAGTTACACCAAGCGATGTTTACAAGGGCGACTTTGTAGCTATCAGAAACTCGTTTAACGAGATTATTGACAACCTCACAGCAGTGCTCGGAAACATCAACGAGGCTTCGAGCCAGGTTGCAGCAGGTTCAAGACAGCTTTCGGAAGGTGCTTCAAATCTCGCAGACGGCTCACAAAAGCAGGCAGCCGCTATCAGAGAGCTGGGCGTAACTATGACAAACGTTGCGGAGCAGACAAAGAAGAATACAGAGGATGCACGCAGAGCAAGCACACTTTCAACAGATGTAATGCATCAGGCTGAGCGTGGAAACACTCAGATGAAGGACATGCTCGTATCCATGGAAGAAATCAACGAGTCGTCAGCTAACATTTCAAAGATCATCAAGGTTATCGACGATATCGCATTCCAGACAAACATTCTGGCACTCAACGCTGCAGTTGAGGCAGCTCGTGCAGGCGTACACGGCAAGGGCTTTGCAGTAGTAGCAGACGAAGTCAGAAACCTCGCAGCTAAGTCCGCAGCCGCAGCTTCAGAGACAACTGCTTTGATTGAAGGCTCGATTTCAAAGGTTAACGCAGGTACTGAGATTGCAAATGCTACAGCAAAGGCACTCGAAGCTATCGTATCCGGTATTACCGAAACATCCAATCTTTGCGATGCAATCGCAGATGTGTCGGATGAACAGGCAAACGGTATCGATGAAGTAAACAAGGGTATCGATGATGTATCTCAGGTAGTTCAGACAAACTCCGCTACGGCAGAAGAGTCCGCTTCATCGTCGGAAGAGCTCTACGGCCAGGCAGATACACTCCGCAGCCTCGTATCGCAGTTCAAGCTGAAGGGACAGAAGGAGACAGTAGCTCCTGCACTCCCAAAGGCAGCTCCTCAGCTGACAGCAGCAAGCAGCGAGCCTGAAATCCCTGATATCGTTCTGGATTTCGACATGAACGATAAATACTAATAGTAAATCATCATGATTTAGCATCAATTAAAATGGTCCCCCGAACCGAAAGGCTCGGGGGACTTATTATGTGCAGAATACGTAAAAAAGGACCGTTTGGAATGTCCAAACGGTCCAAGCTTTGTACTTGTTTAAACGGTTTTAGATTTATACTAAACCCTGAGCCATCATAGCACCTGCTACCTTTTCGAAGCCGGCAATGTTAGCACCCTGTACCAGAGCGTTCTTGTTGCCATAGTACTTTTCACCTGCGTTAGCGCAAGCGTTGTAGATGTTCTTCATGATAGTGTGGAGCTGCTCATAAACGTCTTCATGTCTGTAAACAGTGTGACCTGAGTTCTGACCCATTTCGATGCAGGAAGTAGCAACGCCACCGGCGTTAGCTGCCTTTGCAGGACCTACTGCTACGCACTTTTCCATAAGGAACTGGAGAGCGTCGTTAGTTGTAGGCATGTTAGCACCTTCGCAGTAGAACTTGCAGCCGCCTTCAACGATCTGCTTAGCGTGTTCCATATGAACGTCGTTCTGCATTGCGCAAGGGATGAAGAGGTCGATCTTGCAACCTGTATCCTGATATACGCCCCAAGGCTTCTTGCCTGCGAAGAACTTTGCGTTAGGGAACTTTTCTGCGTAAGGAGCGCAGATGTTCTTTCCGGATCCACGGAGCTCGAGGAGGTAAGCAACCTTTTCATCAGTGTTGATACCATCTGGGTCGTAGATGTATCCATCAGGACCGGAGATAGTTACGAGCTTTGCGCCGAGCTGCTGGAGCTTCCAAGCAGTACCCCAGGATACGTTACCGAAACCGGAGATAGCAACTGTCTTGCCCTTGATTTCTTCGCCGTTAGCCTTGAGCATTTCTTCTGCGTACCATACGATACCGAAGCCTGTAGCTTCTGTTCTTCCGAGGCAGCCGCCATACTGGAGACCCTTGCCTGTGAGAACGCCGCCGTCGAATCTGTCAACGATTCTCTTGTACTGTCCGAAGAGGAAACCGATTTCTCTGCCGCCAACACCGAGGTCACCTGCAGGAACGTCTGTATATGGTCCAATGTGTCTGTAGAGTTCAGTCATGAAAGCCTGGCAGAAACGCATAACTTCTGCATCGCTCTTTCCGTTAGGATCGAAGTCGGAACCACCCTTACCACCGCCGATAGGGAGGCCTGTGAGGGAGTTCTTGAAGATCTGCTCGAAACCGAGGAACTTGATGATTCCAGGATATACGTTTGGAGCGAAACGGAGACCGCCCTTGTAAGGTCCGATTGCGCTGTTGAACTGGTATCTGTAACCCTTGTTAACCTGTACCTTACCATTGTCGTCAACCCATACTACTCTGAAAGTTACTCCTCTTTCAGGTTCAGTGAGTCTTTCGAGGAGAGCACACTCTTCATATTCAGGGTGCTGCTCGATAACAGGCTTTAAAGAAGTAAGAACTTCTTCAACTGTCTGATGGAATTCAACTTCGCCAGGATTCTTCTGCTTGCAGAGTTCAATACATCTTTCTACATAATTTGACATTTTGTATTCTCCTTTTTTATAAAATATTGATATAAAAAAATGACTTTTTCATACAAATTTATCTTATCACTTTGATAAAAAATCGTCAATACATAGCTGAGCAAAAAGAAGCAAAAAGAAGTATAAATATTGCTGTCTCTCTTTTGCTTGAAAAAGTGGGTAAAAAGTGGTAAAATATAATATCTATGGGCGTTTTGCAACGATTTCGGCTCGCAGAGGAAAGGAGACTTCAGATGGAAAAAGAAAACAAGACTATCGAGATGAATGAAAATTTATCACTGGAGCAAATCCTCAATGAAATAAGCGAAAATGATTTTGATGACATTTTTGACGATCTTTTTGAGCAAATAAGTACACTTATCGAGCAAAAAAAGTATAAACAGGTCAGGGAAATTCTCATAGAAATGAATTCGGCCGATATAGCCGAAATCATGGAAGAAATAATTGATGAAATTGATATTGAAAAGGCTATACTGATGTTCCGCATGCTTCCGAAGGACGTTTCCGTGGAGGTATTTGCGTATCTTCCTACAACGGACCAGGTTAACGTTATTTCGGGCATATCCCAAATGGAAGTAAACTACATCATGGATGAGCTGGCATTCGACGATATGATCGACGTGCTTGAAGAGCTGCCTGCCAATATCGTTGACAAGATTCTCGAGCAGACTCCGAAAAACGAAAGAAAGCTGATAAATACGTTCCTGAATTATCCGGACAACTGTGCGGGAACACTGATGACACCGGACTACATTTCGCTGCGAAAGGAAATGACGGTCGGTGAGGCGCTCGCATATATCAAAAAAGAGGGAATGGATTCGGAAACAATATACACCTGCTATGTAAAGGAAGCGGGAAGAAAGCTGATCGGCATAGTGTCTCTGAGGACGCTGGTTATTGCGGATGACAATCTCAGCGTAGGCGAGGTCATGGAAGATGACTTTGTCAGCGTTAACGTTTACGATGACCAGGAGGAGGTTTCGGACGTATTCAAAAAGTACGACTTTCTGGCAATACCGGTTGTAGACAAAGAGGACAGACTGGTCGGTATTATCACCGTCGACGATATCATTGACGTAATCGAAGAAGAAAACACAGAGGACTTCGAGCGTATGGCAGGTATCATGGACGGCACCGATACGGAATACCTCGATATGAGCGTTCTGAGCCACGTAAAGACCAGACTGCCATGGCTGATATTCCTTTCGGTTTCGCTGATGGTAACAGGCGCAATAATTGCGCAGTTTGAAGATATGCTGTCGTCAGTTATTGTGCTGGTAGCTTATCTGCCGCTACTCATGGGTACGGGCGGAAATACCGGCAGCCAGGCAGCAACACTGATTATTCGTGGTATGGCTGTGGGCGACATGGAGCCTGCGGATGCGCTTAAGGTTCTCTGGAAGGAGCTTCGCATCGCTGCAACTGTGGGACTGGTGCTTAGCGTGTTCAACTTTGCGAAAATCATGATAATAGACGGCGAATCCGCACTGATAGCCTTTACGGTAAGCCTCGCAATGCTGCTGGTGGTTATCTTTGCGAAGGTTTTGGGAGGACTGCTCCCGATGGCGGCAAAAAAGCTTGGCATAGACCCGGCACTGATGGCAACGCCGATGATTTCATCCATCACAGATATGGTTTCGGCGACGACATACTGCATGCTCGCGTCTCTGATTCTGGGGATATAGTTATTCAAAGGCTTTACGGAGAGAATTTATGAAAAATAACACAAAACTCGTACTTTTGACAGCTTTGATTACATGCCTGATTACAACGGGCACGTGCATAGCGGCTTTTGGGTCCGCAAATACTCCGGGGAGCAGCGAAGATCCGCTGGTCAGCAAATCCTACGTGGATGCGGCGCTTGCTTATGAGGTCGTGCACACTACTGCGGGGCAGAGTCTGATTGGTGGAGCGGGAACTGAGATGATACTTCGCTCGGGCGAGGCTACCGCAATAGATAACGGCTCAAACGGTGTTTCGGATTTGACCTCAGGAGCGGATTTGATGTCGGGCGTGAGCGTACAGACAAACCACCTCTTGCTGGTGCCGAGGGCTGACGGGCGCGGAATTTTAACTTCAACCGAATGCTATGTAATGGTCAGGGGAGAATATACACTAAAATAAACAGGGGATGGCAGAGATAAAATGAAAGCATTTATTAAAGAAAACAGATTATTACTGATACTCATTTTAATCACGGTAATTGCTGCGACAGTGACGATAGCGGCACGAATTAACGTTGAAAGAGAAAACAAGACCTATGATGTGGTACTCGATTACAACGAAATTGCGGCTATGGCGGAGCAGTCGGATCACGATGTCTCATGGTGGCTTTCGCAGTTCAAGAAAATGGGCATAAACAAGGTAGGACTTACCGAGGAAAGCATTATTACTCTGATGGAGGATACGGAGCTCGACGTAACAGGTGAGGTTATGTACAATATCACCTGCAAAGCGGGATGGAAAGATGATTATCCGGCAGAGTTTTTGAATGCAGTCGAGGAAAAGGGCTATGACCGCTTTGACGTTTTGGTCGAGGCCAGAGGAAAGGAAGCTACGGAGTTCATAACAAAGGGCATTGAAAGCCGTATCGATGCGGACAGATACATAATGATGAAAAGTGACGCAGAACCCGCTGTTTACTGCCTGATTGACGGAACCGCGGATGTCACACTCTATTCGGAGCTTTATAAATACATGAACTCGAAAAAGGGCGGATTCGCAGAGAGAGCCGATATTGAGTCCTCGAAAATCATGTATATGAGTCTGGGACTGCTGCCTGAAAAAGTAAAGCTGGTTCAGGACGCCGGCATGAATATAGAGCCTAGAACGCTCAGCTATAACGGATGGAACGATACAAACTATGCAAAGGCCGTGATAGCCGGATATGAAAAATACGGTATAAAGCCTGATTATCTGATAGTCGGAGGCGAAGCCGTAATCGGGTATGACGACGGCATAGATTTTGCAAAGGATTACATAATCGGCAGCGGCATTCCTATCGGAATGATCGAAAATACAACCCAGCTTCAGAACATACTCCAGTACGGCGTAACGGATGTTACAACATCTTCCGATTACAACGCGGTCAGAGTATTTTCGGTATGGGATTATATTCAGTACAGATATCAGTATTACGGCTATGAGGGCGCAGAGGAAATTGAAAATACGCTCTTCAGAGCTGTTACCGAAAGAAATGTGCGCGTTATTTATTTCAAACCTTTCAAGGAGTTAAAGGACACACGCACATATATTACAAATGCAGACGAATATGCGCAGATGTTTTCAAATCTCGAGGCAAGACTTGAAAAGCAGGGCTTTTCGTTCGGGCAGGCTTCGGTTATGAGGCATATCGAGCCAAGCACACTGCTTCGCGTGCTGGTAGGCATAGGCGCGGCGCTGGGGGCAGTACTGCTGATTCGCGCAGCTGTTCCGATAAACAAAAAATTAACATACATCCTGTGCGGACTAGGCGCTCTCGCTGTAATCGCAGCTTATTTTGTAATGCCAAACACAAGCATACTGATCACAGCCTTTGCTGCGGCAGTGGTTTTCGGCTGCCTCTCCGTAACCTTTGTTACGGCACAGACACGCTTTCTGGCAGAGCAAGGCGGAGATGCAGGCCTTTGCAAAATCATCGGCTATGGCATAATTACGCTCGCGGTAGCGGTGGGTATTAGCCTGATAGGCGGTATGATGACTGCAGGACCGCTTTCTGCGACAAGCTTTATGCTCGAAATAGACATATTCCGTGGAGTAAAGATCAGTCAGCTGCTTCCGATAGCGTGGTTTGCGGTTGCGTATCTTGCCTTTTACGGATACGGGGCACGCAAAAAGCACATAGGCAGACTCGAGCTGCATGACATCAGAGACCTTATGGGACTGCAGATAAAGGTTTGGATGCTGCTCGGACTGGCAGTGGTAGGTGCGGTTGGATATTACTATATTGCCCGCACGGGACATGACAGTTCAATCGAAGTATCGAGCATGGAGATGCTTTTCAGAAACAAGCTTGAAGAGCTCCTCGTGGCGCGTCCGCGCACAAAGGAATTCCTATTTGCTTTCCCTGCAATTATGATGATGGTTTACTGCAGCGTAAAGAAACTTCGTATATTTACGATTGTGTTCGGAGTTTGCGGTACAGTGGGACTTACTTCCGTAATAAATACCTTTATGCATATCAGAACGCCGCTTTACCTCGGTTTTGCGCGTACAGGCTATTCACTCGTTTTCGGTATGATTATCGGAATTGTCGGAATGGTGATTTTTGATCTGCTCTACAGGCTTTACAGAAAGTATTTAAAGGAAAAGGTGGACAGAGCGCTGGCTTAGGGCGAGCTAAAAGGAACTACAGGTTACAGATGTACAGAATTTTAATTTCGGGCTATTACGGCTTTAACAACATAGGCGATGAGTCCATACTGAAAGCGGTAACGGGCAGTCTCAGGGAAGGACTGACGGACATTGATATTACCGTTCTTTCATCAGATCCGCAGGGTACCGCAGAAAAGTTTGGCGTGCATTCGGTTAACAGGCGCTCGCTGCTTTGCATATTAAAGGCGGTAGCGCACTGCGATCTCCTGATTTCGGGAGGAGGCAGCCTGCTTCAGGATGTTACGAGTAAAAGGAGCATACTTTATTATCTCTTTATAATGTGGCTTGCGGGAATAATGGGCAAGGACTACTTTGTTTACAGCCAGGGTATAGGCCCGATTAATATGGCAAGGAACAAAAAGCTCACGTGCAGGGTACTGCGCAAGGCTAGCGGCATCGTTGTCAGAGATGAAAAGAGCCGCGAGTTTTTAGGTGAGATAGGCATAGATAAATCGCAGGTTGTGGTTACGGCCGATCCCGTATTAAAGCTGAAGCCTGCCGGCCTTGAAATCGGCAGAAGGATACTTGCCGAGGAAGGCTGCCGCTTTGAGACAAAGGGCATGAGCAGCACTGAAAGGCCTACTGTTGTGGGTATGGCAATAAAGGAAAGACGGCTTGACAGCAGCTTTGCGGATGAATTGACGCTTGCGGCTGAAAGGCTTATTCGGGAGCGCGGCTGCAAGATTGTGCTGATACCTTTCCACTACAGTGAGGATATGGCGATTGCTTCAGAGCTTGCCGAGAGGCTTAAAGAGCGCGGTCTGGGCGATGATGTGTGCGCGGTACGCCATAAATATCTCGCCGAAGAGATGATGAGTATCATTGGCAATACGGATATTTTAGTGGGCGTGCGCCTGCATTCGCTGATTCATGCGGCGATAATGGGTATGCCGATGATAGGCATATCTTACGATCCGAAAATCAACTCCTTTATGTACAGCGTGGGGAGAAAGGCGATGTGCTCTGTTTACGATTTTACTGCAGATGATTTTATTGAGGAATTCGATCGCGTAATGCGTGACAGCGCAGAAATCTGCGCAAAGGTTTCGGAGCGTGTTTCAATGCTTCGCGAGAGCCTGGATACAAACGAAAAAATGATACAGGAGATAATATGGAAGGCAAAGAAATAGAAAGAGCGCGGATTCTGGACATACCGGTAGATTTGGTCGATTATGATTCGGCACTTGACAGATTCAGGGTATTTATGGATAATCCGGGCTGTGATATGATAGTTACGCCGAACTCGGAAATTGTCGTAAATGCGACAAAGGATCCGGCGTTAAAGGATTTAATCGAGCATGCGTCGCTGATTATTCCGGACGGAATCGGACTGGTAAAGGCGGCGAAAATAAAACACCTGCCCCTTCAGGAAAGGGTTACGGGTGTTGATTTTCTGACCAGAATACTGGGAGAGCTCGAAGCTACAGGTAAATCAATCTTTCTGCTCGGCAGCAAGCCTGCAAACGAGGAAAGGGCTTCGGTTGCCGATATGGCTGCAGCTGCGATGAAGGAGCGCTTTCCGGGGCTTGTCGTTGCGGGAACAAACGATGGGTATTTCAAGGCGGCCGAGGAGGCAGCCCTGGTTCGAAAAATAAATGAAAGCGGAGCGGATTTTCTCTGTGTGGCGCTGGGATCGCCAAAGCAGGAAAAGTTCATATACGAGCATAAATCGGAGTTTACAAGTGTAAAGGCGGCAATCGGTGTCGGCGGAACGCTTGACGTATGGGCGGGCACGGTAAAGCGTGCACCGGAGTTTTGGCAGAATCACGGGCTCGAATGGCTTTACAGGTTTTTGAAGGAGCCGGTGAGGTTTAAAAGGGTGTTACAGCTGCCGGTATTTATGCTAAAGGTAATGTTTACAAAGTAATAGTAATATATATTTCTTAACGAGGCGAAAGGAAGAAAAAATGGATTACAGCAAATTCGAACAGATGGCTGCCAATGTCAGAACAGGCGTCATCAAAGCAATTGCTGCAGCCGGTTCCGGTCATCCGGGCGGGAGCCTTTCTGCGGCAGATATAGTCACAGCACTATATTTCAATGAAATGAACATCGACCCTTCAAACCCAAAGATGGGTGGCAGAGACAGATTTATTCTGTCAAAGGGGCATGCAGGTCCGGTGCAGTATGCGGCTCTGGCACTTCGCGGCTATTTCAGACACGAGGATGTGCTGACGCTCAGAAAGCTCGGCTCTAACTTCCAGGGACATCCGAATATGCATGAGGTTCCGGGAATTGAGATGAGCACAGGATCGCTCGGTCAGGGCTTTGCGGCAGCAGGCGGAATGGCTATCGGCTGCAAGCTTTCGGGAGACCCGGGCAGAATATATGTGCTTCTCGGCGACGGCGAGTTGCAGGAGGGAATAGTCTGGGAAGCTGCAATGTCAGCAGCGCATTATCACCTCGACAACCTCTGCGCAATCGTTGACTGGAACGGACTGCAGATAGACGGCAAGAACGACGACGTAATGAAGGTCGCTCCTATAGACGAGAAATTCAAGGCATTCGGATGGAATGTTGTTGTAATAAACGGGCATGATTTCGGCGAAATCTTTTCGGCATTCGACGCGGCAAAGGCATGCAAGGGAAAGCCTACTGTTATCATCGCAAAGACTCACAAGGGCCGCGGTGTTTCATTTATGGAAGACCAGGCAGGCTGGCACGGCAAGGCACCAAATGCTGAAGAGGCCGAAGCGGCAATAAAGGAATTGGGAGGTGAGTTCTAATGGCAGACAAGATGGCAACAAGACAGGCTTACGGTCAGGTTCTGGTTGAAATCGGAGCAAAGAATAAAGACCTCGTTGTTATGGATGCAGACCTTTCAAAGTCTACAATGACTGCGGAGTTTGCAAAGGTTTACCCGGACAGATTCTTTAATATGGGTATAGCCGAAACCAATATGTATGCGGCAGCAGCGGGAATAGCTCATACGGGAAAGACTGTATGCGCTTCGACATTTGCAATGTTTGCTGCAGGCAGAGCATTTGAAATTATTCGTAATTCAATCGGATACACAAAGGCAAATGTAAAAATCTGCGCAACCCATGCAGGTATTACAGTAGGCGAAGACGGTGCAACACACCAGACCTTTGAGGATTTGGCACTGATGCGCACAATCCCGGGAATGACTGTTGTTAATCCTTCGGACGGCGTTTCCGCAAAGGAGCTGATTCGTCAGTGCGTCGATATGAACGGTCCTTGCTACATCAGGCTCGGCAGAGCTGCTGTTCCTACATTCTACGCGGAGGATGATGAAATCGTTCTCGGACAGGGAAACATGCTTCGCGGCGGCCGCGATGTTACCGTAATCGCAACAGGCATCATGGTAGCGGAGGCTATGGCTGCTGCGGAAGAGCTGGCAGGAAAGGGGATAGATGTTCGCGTTATTGACATTCACACCATAAAGCCGCTCGATGAAGAAATCATCATTCGTGCAGCAGAGCAGACAGGAAAGATTGTTACAGCAGAGGAGCACTCCGTTATCGGCGGGCTCGGCAGTGCTGTAGCAGAGGTTCTGGTAAAAAACTGTCCGGTGCCTGTTCGCATGGTCGGTCAAAGCGACACCTTTGGCGAATCCGGAAAGCCGGATCAGCTCAAAGAAAAATACGGCATGACTGCGAAAGATATCGTTCATGCCGTACATAGCCTCGGATTATAGGAGTTTAATTATTTTAGCAGGACTTCTCCTGTGTGAGCTTTGGTAAAGCTGCCGTTTTCAACTGCAGCAGTGCCGTTTACATAGACATGTTTGATGCCTTCCGGCTTTAATGAAGGCTGCGAAATGTCGACGGACATATTATCAAAGTCAATAACGGTAATATCAGCGCGGTAGCCTTCCTTAAGGTAGCCGCGCTCTTTTATGCGGAAACGGTCTACGGTTTCGCCGGTCATTTTGCGGACAACCTTTTCTACAGGAATGCCATATTTCTTTGCGCGAACAAAGAAGTAAGGGAAGCACTGGAATGCCGCACCGTTTTGTACGCCCGCTTCTTCAACCCAGGCATCCGTCATAAATATGGAAAGGTCGTCCTCCATCAGGCGGCGAATGTGCTCGTCGTTGTAGTATTTATCAACGTATATACGGCCCTGTGCGTTTGAAAGGTCAACCAGCTTCAGATACATATCCATTGCGGACATGCCTTCTTCCTTTGCAATTTCGGAAATAATGCGGCCCTCGTACTCCTTGTGATTGTCTGAAATGTATGCGATTGTAAAGTCGCACCAGTCGAGACCGAGGAGCTTTTTGGTTGCGAAAATCATAGCCTTGAGCTTTAGGAGAGTGCTCTTCTTTTTGCGGTCCTTTTCCGAAAGGGCGAGGTACCAAGGCGGGAGTGCCAGGGTGATTACGGATGCACCGTAGGTCATGCTGTAATTGTCGTATGCGATTTTATAGCCCTTTTCGTTGTAGTCATGGAACTTTTTAAGCATAGGATCGATGCTAGGCCATGATGAGGTGCCTGTAAAAATCAGATGGCTGTATTCCATGCGGCATTTCGATTTTTCCATGATGTCGATTACCTCGTCGAGAGCCATTTCTATATGAGGCGGTGTTCCGAAAAGCGGGTACCCGAGCGCCACCTTGGAACAAGCGCGAGGGTGTACCGTCACGATACCGTCATATTTTGCGATTTCCTTTGCGAAAGCGTAGAGCTCGTCCTTTTCGGCGTACATGCCCGGCTCGTACATAAAGCCGAACGAGCCGCCGAATGCGCCTTCTTCCATGGCTTCGTCGACAAGCTTCATTTCTCTTTCAATCTGCTCCGGCGTAAGCGGCGCAGGGTCAAAGCCCGAAATGCTGATGCGTACGGTGCCGTGGCCTATCAGAGGTACCATGTTCACGTAGAGTCTGCCTTTTGCGCGCTCTTTGAATTCCTTAAAGCTGCCCGGCTTTACAGCGTGGAACAGTCCGCCGCCGACCTTGTCCTTGTAGGCGGAGTCTTCTTCAATTCCGAAAGGCGAAAAGCTGCAGTTTCCTGTAATCTGGGTAGTGATGCCCTGCTCGAGGAATGGTTTGTAAAACATCTCCGCATCATCGCGATCGTAAAAGAAATCATTGTGCGAATGAGCATCAATCAGTCCCGGGCAAACCTGCAGTCCCGTGCAGTCGACAACCTTATCAAAATCGCCTTCGATAACACCGCCGACCTTCATGATTTTGTCGTCTTCGATGAGTAAATCACCAACCACCGGTGCCGAGCCGGTGCCGTCGATGATCTGGCCGCCTCTGAAAAGTACCTTCATATCGTTACCTCCATTATTTAATGAATGCTATAAACACTTTGACAAGTAAATATTATCAAAGATTTGACTTGAGTACAACAATTTTCATGAAATCCATTGTCAAAAATGAATTTGAGTGCTATACTTTGATAAAAATTAGAACCGAGTATAGCAAATTGATACCGAAAAAAAGCAGGAGGATAACATGGAACAAAAATACGATCCCCTTTTTACACCATGGAAGATAGGAAATGTGGAAATCAAAAACCGCATAGTTATGTGCTCTATGGGCGGCACTTCTATCTTTGGCTGGATGGAGCCGAATCATTTTGACAAAGAGGCGGCAAACTTCCTCCTCGAAAGAGCGAGGAACAATGTAGGACTCATACTGCCGGGCATTGCGCCTATCCGTGATCCGTTCGGCGGCCGCTGGCTCTACCAGAACAAGGGAAAGTTCAAGCAGCTCAAATCGTATATGAACGAGTTCCACAAGACGGGCTGCAAGCTTTTCATCCAGCTCGCCGCAGGCTTTGGTCGTGCAATGGCGATGAATGATTTAATGGCAAAGATGATTACAAACAAGGCCTTTGGCTTTGTCTGCAAGCCTATATTCAACATGGACTACATCACGGCTTCGGCTTCGAGGACTCCGAACCGCTGGGCTGACGGCGTATATTCCCGCCCTTTCACAAAGGCGGAGATTGACCAAATCGTCAGGGCTTTCGCACGTACCGCAAAGCTTTGCAAGGAAGCCGGCGTCGACGGAATAGAGGTACATGCCGTGCACGAGGGCTACATGCTTGATCAGTTCACGCTGCCTTATACGAACAGTCGCAGCGACGAGTACGGTGGGTCGTTCGAAAATCGCTATCGCTTCCCTGTGGAGATTGTGCAGGCGATAAAGAAGGAGTGCGGCGAAGATTTTCCTGTATCGCTTCGCTATTCGGTGCTTTCAAAAACCAAGGGCTTCCGCATGGGGGCGGTGCCGGGAGAGACTGACTACACGGAGGTCGGTCGTGACATGGCAGAGTCGGAGCGCGCGGCAAAGTACTTGCAGGATGCGGGCTATGATATGCTCAACTGCGACAACGGCACTTACGATGCATGGTACTGGTCGCATCCGCCTCAGTACATGCCTGAAAACTGCAACCTTGAAGATGTTTCTCATATAAAGAACTTTGTGGATATTCCTGTAGTCTGCGCGGGCAGGATGAATCCTGAGGTAGGTGCGCAGGCTGTGAAGGACGGACGGATTGATGCGGTTGCAATCGCTCGTCAGTTCCTCGTCGATCCTGAGTGGGTTACAAAGCTGATTGAGGAGAGAACTCAGGACATCAAGCCTTGCATCAGCTGCCATAACGCCTGCTTTAATATGGCGAAATATGAAGGATCGGCGAACGATCAGGATTTGAATGATGCGCTGCATATGGCTCGCTGTGCACTGAATCCTCGCACGATGCAGACGGATAAATACAAGATTGTGCCTGCTTCCGTAAAGAAAAAGGTTGCCATTGTCGGCGGCGGAATTGGCGGAATGGAGGCAGCTCTTGTGCTGAAGGCGCGCGGACACGAGCCTGTGATTTACGAAAAGAGCGACCGCCTCGGAGGAGTGTTCATTCAGGCTGCGGCGCCTGTTTACAAGGAAAAGGACAGGGAGCTGATTGAATGGTATCGCAGAGAGATAAAGAAACAGGGAATCAGAGTCGAGTTTGGCCGCGAGCTTGCGGCAGCAGACATAAGTCCTGAAAAGCTCGGAGCAGATGAAGTAATAATTGCTACGGGCTCGAAGTATAAAAAGCTGCCGGTACCGGGCTTTGACGAGGCTATGCAGGCTGTGGATTACCTTTCGGGAGCAGAGGTCGGCGACAATGTAATTATTGTCGGCGGCGGGCTGACAGGCTGCGAAATCGCATATGATTTAATCCTGAAGGGCAAGCATCCGACGATTGTCGAGATGAAAAACGATCTGATTGCCGTAAAGGGCGTGTGCCTTGCAAACACATCATTCCTGCGCGAGATGCTGGCGTTTAAAAAGACACCTGTATATCTTGAAACGGGAGTTGAGTCAATCCGCAGGGACGGCGTTACCGTAAAGGGCAAGGACGGAAAGGTCTTTGATTTGAATGGTGATAGTGTAATTGTTAGTGTCGGCTATGCTCCTACACCGCTTGTTCAGGCCGGTCCGCATGTACACCTGGTAGGAGACTGCAACGGTGTGGGAAACCTTCGCAGTGTAATCTGGCGTGCATGGGATGTGTGCATGAAGATATAAAAAAGAAGATAAAAAACGTATGGAAAATGATGCGAAAAAGACTGTGCAAAGTGCACAGTCTTTTAACTTTTATGTTCATGTTGTGATGTGATGTATTCCTACGCCCTAAAAGGTGCGGTAATCATCCGAAAATAGCTTTCGAGCTTTTTCTCGAGCTCTTCGGTTTTGAAATCGTCTGTCTCAGGGCCGTGGTACTGAACAATATAGTAGAGACCCATTATGAAGTGGACGATGTCTTCGGTGTCGACATCCTGTCTGTAGATTCCTTCTTTTTGAACCTCGCGCACCTGCTCGCGGATGATTTCAATCATCTTGTCGCCTGTGTGGTACATGGAGCTGGTAGGGCACGAGTTAAGATATGTGATGCGGCGAGCCAGATCGGGATATTCCATATTGGCGATGATGAATTCCTTTATCATGTGAAGAAGCAGATATTCGCTGTTTTTTCCCTCGGGAGCGCCGGCTTCCTTAATGGATTCGATGTGCTCTATAACCTCGTTGGCCGTTCCTATCAAAAGGCTTTCCTTTGTAGGGAAGTAGTTATAGACCGTTGCCTTTGAAATACCGGCCTTGCTCGCAATCTCCTCCATCATTGCATCATCATAGCCGCGTGATTTGAACAGTCTTCTGGAAGCCTTCAGTATGCTGTTTCGACAATTAATCTTGTTCAGTTCTCTTTTTCCGTATGCTTTTTCCATAAACCAAAGTATAAATAGAGTTGGACTCAAAGTCAATATTAATTTGCGGTATTTTTTAAAATATTTAAACCCAGGTCAAAAAAATTTGGCTTTTGAGCAGCAAATTCGTCGAAATGCATTGACACAAAACTTTGACTTGAGTATAATTTTATTATAGGGGATGAGATAAAGGGTTAATATCTCAGTGAAGGGTGTTTTGTAAACATTTAGTAGACAGAGGTAGCGCTTTATGAAAGTTATAACTTACGACGTTGGAACGACAGGGTTCAAGGCTGCTTTATACGAGCTGGCCGACAAAAACATCAAGCTTCTTGCAAGCGAGGTGGATCACTATGTACTCAACACATTACCTAATAACGGCGTTGAGCAGGACCCGGAAGACTGGTGGCAGGCAATGTGCCGCACCACAAAAAAGTTAATTGAAGGCTCGGGCATAGCAAAGGAAGAGGTTGAAGGTGTCTCGTTCTGTTCCCAGTTTGCAACACTGGTAATGGTGGACAAGGACGGAAATGCGCTCAGGCCTGCCATGAACACAATGGATTGCCGTGCGAGCGAGCAGTATAAACACTATATGGGAAGCGGCATTTCCGTAATGGGAATGAATGTCAGAAAGCTCTTAAAGTGCCTGAAGATAACAAAGGCCGCACCGGTCAGCACAAAGGATACGGTTTACAGATATCTCTGGGTCAGAGACAACGAGCCCGAGATATTCAAGAAAACATATAAATGGCTGGACGCAAAGGAATATCTTGCTTTCCGCGCAACCGGGCAGGTTGCGGCAAGCAGAGACGACGCATATATGACATTCCTTTACGATCCTAAAACTAGGAATTGGAGCGAACCTCTTTGCAGGCTCTTTGATGTGGATATGAAGCATCTGCCGGAGCTTTGCGAGGCTACTGATATAGTAGGCAGGCTGCAGGAGGGACCTGCCGCAGAGCTTGGGCTTAACCCCGGCACAGCTGTCGTATCGGGAGGCAGCGATGTTTCGCTTTGTCAGGTAGGTGCAGGTTGTCTTGCTCCGGGCGATGTTTGCGTATGCGCGGGTACAAGCGGCTGGGTTTGCACCACAACCGACGAAATGGCAGTTGACGTATCCCATTCGATAGCGGCAATCGTGGGCTCGGACCCTGACACATATCTTTACACGGCAGACTGTGAAACAGCGGGCAAGTGCATAGAGTGGGGCAAGGAGAGACTTTCGGCAACGCCGATAAAGACTTTTGGCGAGCTGATTGACATGATAAAGGACGTTCCGGCGGGAAGCAACGGTATTATCTTTTCACCGTGGATGCACGGAAACCGTTGCCCGTTTGAGGATGAAAATGCCAGAGGCGTATTCTTTAATGTGGATATAGATAATCGCAGCAGCGATCTGGTAAAGGCCGTTGTGGAGGGTGTCTGCTACCATATGAGATGGCTGTATGAAACCAGTGCGGAAAAGGTAAAGGTTTCCGATACGATTCGCTTTGTAGGCGGAAGTGCAATGTCAAAAACAGTTGCGCAGGTTCTTGCAGATGTAATGAACAAAACAGTAGAAATTGTAGAGCAGCCGCGCCAGGCAGGAACCTCCGGTGCTGCAGCACTTTGCGGAGTGGCATTCGGGATTATTCCGAGCATGGCAGCCATCAAAGACTGCATAAAGGTTCAGACAGTGCTCAAGCCTTATCCTGCAAATGTAAAGGTTTACGACAAGCTGTTCCCTGTATTCAAGGATTTGTACAAGGATAATAAAAAATCATTTGAAATAATCAATACGCACTTAAAAGAATTACAAAAAGGGCTGACTCAGGGCCTTGCAGAGTAATTTTGTATAGTATGTATAAAACAATCACATTTACAAAACAAAAAGGAGGGTATTCAAATGGAAAAGCATTATGCTATTTCAAAGTGGCCAAACGCCGCTGAGATTTCAGAAAAGATGGACAAGCTGGTGAACTCACCGCTGCTCCACATCAAAAAAGAGGCCATGGCTAAATATCTCAATTACTTTGAGACAAAGTGCATGGGCTCAAAGAAAATGATTGAAGAAGCAAAGAATTATATTCCGGGCGGTGTTCAGCACAATCTGGCGTTTAACTATCCGTTCCCACTGGCTATGACAAAGGCGGAGGGCGCATATCTTTACGATGTTGACGGAAACCGCTATGTGGACTACCTGCAGGCAGGAGGCCCTACGCTGCTGGGCAGCAACTATCCTGCAGTATCGGAAAAAGCCATCGAGGTAATAAAAGAAAACGGAGCTGTAATAGGACTCTTTAATGAGTATGAATTAAAGCTTGCAAGGATTATCCGGGAGAATATGCCTTGGGTTGAATCCTACAGATGCCTTGCTTCGGGTACCGAGGCAGACATGGTTGCAATCCGTATTGCGAGAACCTTTACAGGCAAGGAAAATATCATAAAAATCGGCGGAGCATATCACGGCTGGTCCGATCAGATGGTTTATTCGCTGCACATTCCTTACACTCAGGTGTTCGAAGCTCACGGTATTCCAAAGGAAGCTTCGTTTCACACCAGAGAAGCCTTTCCGGGCAGCATAGAGTCACTCCGTATGGCACTTGAAGCAAACGAAAAGGACGGCGGCACAGCTGCAGTAGTTCTCGAGCCGATCGGACCTGAATCAGGTACCAGAGTTGCCGAGTTTGATTACTGCGCAAAGGTTCGCGAGCTCTGCGACGAGTTCGGTGCACTTCTAATCTTTGACGAGGTTGTAACAGGCTTCCGTCTCGGACCGGGCGGTGCTCAGGGGTACTTTAATGTAAGACCTGACCTGACTGTGTTCGGAAAGATCGTATCCGGCGGCTTCCCTATGGCAGGCGGTGTAGGCGGCAGAGCAGACATTATGGCTTGCTGCGCATCAGGCGTGGGTAACGGCAAAAAGGCCTATGTAGGCGGTACACTTACAGCTAATCCTTTAACCTGTGCGACAGGATATTATGCAATTAAGGAAATCGTGGAAAAGGATGCGGCAAAGAAGGCCGGTGAAAACGGAGACAAGCTCACCGCAGGCATTCAGAAGCTGATTGACAAATACGAGCTCCCGTTTGTTGTATGGAACTTCGGTTCAATCATCCACTTCGAGGTTTCCGGACTGATGTATCTGTCGGTAAAGGATCCTGACATCTTCAAGAAGATTCCTGAAAGAAAGAAGAACATCGAAGAGTTCGGCGCAGCACTTACCGCAAACGGCGTAATCACTCTCGCAGGCAGCCGTATCTACACCAGCATGGCTGATAACGATGAGACAATCAAGGAAACTCTCGATGCGTTTGACGACGTATTCAGCAATATAGAAAGATAAATTATTATCGCATTTACAAGATGCCGCAAGGCAAACACAGGAGGAAAAAATGATTAGAAAGTTAGATGAAGTTAATATCGGACATGCTTTCCCCGAAGTTGCATTCTCGGAGGATTACATTATCGGAACATATCAGGTTCGCATGAACACCAGCAACATTGAAAAGCTGGCAATGGCCGTAGCTGACGAGCAGACTACAGGTACATGGATCAAGGTTGGTAACGACAGCCTTGACAAGAAAAAGAACTTCGGTGCAAAGGTTGTATCGATTTACGAGGTTCCTGACTTTGGTAATGATAAAGTTGAAAGCGACATTCCGCCTCTTTATCTGGTACAGCTCGCATTCCCTATCAAGAACGTTGGTGCATCCTTCCCAAGCATGCTTTCAACGGTATTCGGTAACATTTCCGCTTCCGGAATGTTAAAGTGGATTGACGTGGCTTTCCCGAAAAAGTACCTCGAAGCATTCCAGGGACCTAAGTTTGGTGTTGAGGGCATGAGAAAGTGCCTCGGTGTTTATGACAGACCGCTTGTAAACGCAATGATCAAGCCAAACATCGGCTGGACACCTGACGAAGGCGCAGAGATTTTCTATCACGCAGCAAAGGGCGGCGTAGACGTTATCAAGGACGACGAGCTGATGCCTGCTGACGCAGATTTCTGCCCACTCGAGGAAAGAGTAAAGAAGTTCATGGCTATGGAAAAGAGAGCCTTCGAAGAGACAGGCGAACACACTCTTTATGCCGTAAACATCACTGACAACCTCGACAAGATAAAGGACAATGCAAAGCGCGCGCTCGACCTCGGCGCAAACTGCATCATGCTTAATGTGTATACTGCAGGCCAGGCAGCATTAAAGATGCTCGCTGACGATCCTGAAATCAACGTTCCTATTCTGGCGCACTCCGACTATGTCGGCGCAATGTGCTCTGGTACATACACAGGTATCTCTGCACCGCTGGTTATCGGTAAGCTCACAAGACTTGCAGGCGGCGACTTTGAAATCAACGGACATCCTTGGGGCAAGTTCCCGATTCCTTACAAGATGTTTGCAAGATCCTTCAAGATGTTCACACAGCCGTGGTGGCACATCAAGCCTATGTTCTATGCAGCATCCGGCGGTACTACTCAGCTTGTCGTAAAGGACATCATCAAGAACTGCGGAACTGACGTAATCCTCGCAGCAGGCGGTGCAATCCACGGACATCCGCACGGCTCCGAAGCAGGCGCAAAGTCCATGCGTCAGGCAATCGATGCGGCAGTTAACGGCATCGACCTCATGGAATACGTAAAGAGCGGCAAGGCTCCTGAACTCATGGAAATGGCAAAGATGCTGAATCCTGATGTTCTCAAGAACTTTGACCTGATGAACTAATACGATAATACGGAAAAATGATAGAAACAGAAATCAAAGCATTTATAGGCATAGCCGGCACGGCCCAGAGGGCAAAGACCGTTAACTCTCTCGGAGCGATGGGGTTTAGGCTGGAACACTTCTGCGAAGAAGAGGACCGCTATTATCAGGCACCGGACAGAGACTTTCGCAAAACCGACGAAGCGCTGCGCATACGCATCCATTCGGAAAATGGAGAAAGCCGCGCACTGGTAACCTACAAGGGTCCGAAGATGGACAGCGAGAGCCATATGAGACATGAAGTCGAAGTCGAGATAGCGGATTCAGAGGCCGCAGCGGAGCTTTTTGACGGGCTGGGCTACAAAAGTGTTTTTACGGTTTCAAAGCATCGCGAGGTATATAAAAGAGCCGATATATCGGTATGCCTCGATGATGTAAAGGACCTCGGCTTTGCAGTCGAAATCGAAAAGCTTATTCCGGAAGATGCGCGTAAAGAAGAAAAGCAAGGCGCACGCGAGGAGCTGCTTTCGGTGCTGGACGAGCTCGGTATATCGAGAGAAAGGCTTACTATGGAGACTTATCTCGAAATGCTGTTAAAAAAGTTGTAACTATTTCTTATTATTTTCCCACTTAGGGGCAGCGCAGATTATCCTACGCTGCCCCTTTCCATAAGGCGAATTCGCCTTGTCCCCAAATTCGCCTTTTTGTCAAAACGGTGCCTGTCCCCGATTAGGAATGAAATGGGGGGGATTAGATGGTAAAATGGAGAAAAGGAGGGGTATTAATGGAGAGAATATTTGTGAGGAGCGAAGAAGCGGAATATGATTTTCGTGCAGCATCGCGGGTTAACGTGGGTATTGTGGGCCTTTGCGCAGGTGCAGGCAGCACGTTTGTTTCGACAAGCATTGCTTACCTGGCATCACGCGACAAAAGAAAGAGTGTAGCTTTTGTGGAGGCAGCCGATTATCTGAGAGGCGCGGCTGAGCCGCGAAGCAGGCTTTTTGACTCTATGGGGGCGGACAAAAGATTTGCCTTCAGAGAATATATTGATTTATTCGAAGTGACGGAAAGGGGCGGCGGCATCAGAAACAGCTTGAATGTGGATGATCGTATAAACTGGGCAGTTCCGGTTGATGCAGTCAAATGCGACAGCAATGTGTTTTTGCGTGTTGCAGGCTCTATCGCGGGCGATACAATAATCTGCGATATAGGCAGCAGCCTTGAAGGTGACAATCTGCGCGCCGCTTTAAGCTCTATGGACATTATTGTATGCGTTGCGGATCCTGCTCCGTCGAGCCTGATTGCAGGCGAGAAGAGGCTTTATGAGATAAAAAAACATATTTCGGAAAGCGGAGTAAAGCTTTTTATGGTGATAAACAAGATGTCTGCAGGTGTGGACAAAAGGGGAATCAGGAAATTCCTCGGAGTGCCTGAAATACTGACAATTGAAGCGGTGCCGGCTTCGGAAATTCACGGCTGCGAATACGCATGCAGGCTGCCTGCGGAAAGCAAAAGCATCAGAACAAAATTGCAGGCGGTAGAGCGTATTGTGAATGAATTGTGATGTGAATTTTTCACTAAAAAAACACATAAATGTTGTGCATCCTGTATTTCAAAGAACGATATTTTGTGGTATGATATTTATGTATGTGGGCATTTTTTTGCCACTACAAAATATTTAGGAGCAGACAGCAGAAATGATAGTTTTTGATCATGTTACAAAAAAATTTGCTGCGAATGTGGGACTCGAAGATGTCAGCATTAAAATAAACAAGGGTGATTTTGTGTTTGTTGTTGGCCCTACGGGTGCGGGTAAATCCACATTCATAAAGCTGATATTAAAGGAAATCGAAGCGGACAGCGGTAGCATAAAGGTCAGTGGCAAGGAAATTACTACCATGGCTAATCGCGAAATACCAAAGCTTCGCAGAAATATAGGCATAGTTTTTCAGGACTTCAGGCTTCTCCCAAAGAAGACGGTTTACGAAAATGTGGCCTTTGCAATGGAAATCATACATATGTCGCCAAAGCAGATTCGCAAGCAGGTGCCGGCAGTGCTGAGCCTGGTCGGCATCAGCAACAAAGCAAACAAATATCCGCACGAGCTTTCTCAGGGAGAGCAGCAGAGAGTTGCTATTGCCAGAGCAATAGTAAACAATCCTACCGTGCTGATTGCGGATGAGCCTACGGGAAATCTCGATCCCGATACGGCATGGGAAATAATGAGGCTTCTCGAGCAGATAAATCTGCGCGGCACTACGATAGTCATGGTTACTCATGCGAAGGATATCGTAGACAAGATGGGAAAAAGAGTTGTTGCCATCGAAAAAGGCCATATCGTGCGTGATGAATTCGGTTCCTACGGAAAGGACACAAACGGTATGGGAATGTATCCGGGAGGTCTGTTAAAAAAGAGTTATGTTCGGTAGTTTTTGGTATTCAATTAAACAGGCTGCTTTACAGGTTGTTCGCAACCGTGCAATGAGCATCGCATCGCTCTTTTCGATAACGGCGATGATGCTGATACTCGGTCTGTTCTTTGTTTTGATAGTCAACATAGGCGTGGCTATGGAAACGGCAAAAATGGATTACGATACAGTGTCGGTTTATTTGACCGACGAAGTTACATACGATTCCGCCATGAAGATGGCGGACCAGCTGAGAGCGATGTCCGAGGTAGCGGAGGTAAGCTATCTTGACAAGGACACCGCACTTTCTCAGTGGAAGGTGCAGTACTGGGGCGAGAACGCTTATCTCCTCGACACGCTTCCGGAGAATCCGCTGCCAAACTCGATAGAGGTTACGGTAAAGGAGCTTTCCGGGGCCGATGCCGTGGTTGAAAAGGCAAAATCCTTCCAGGGAGTGGAGGATATCAAGTATTACAGAGATACTGTTCAAAAGCTGGTAAAAATCACAGATTCGTTAAAGGTGGCAATGCTGATTATCATGGCATTCCTTGTGCTTGTTTCAATTGTGGTGGTTTCAAACACAATCAAGCTTACTGTATTTGCGCGTCAGCGTGAAATAGAAATTATGAAATATGTCGGTGCGACGAACTGGTTCATTCGCGGACCGTTCCTGGCAGAGGGTATATTCATCGGAATTATCGCGGCAGGTATATCCGTAGGCGTTGTAGCCGCCCTTTACAGCAAGATTGTTCAGCTGATGGGCACTGATATGTCTCTCATGATAGGTTCGCCTATGGTATCCGTTCAGTTCCTAGTAGTAAACCTGGTTTGGGTATTTTTGGCACTCGGTATATCAATCGGCGCGTGCGGAAGTATAGTTTCCATGCGCAGGTTCCTTGATACATAAACTCGGAGGATACAGATGACTAAAAGGATTGTTGCGCTCGCAGCAGTATTTTGCATGATAGCTGCAAGCGTGGGATTTGTTTTTGCGGACGAGCTTTCCGATTCGCAGGCACAGCTCGAACAGATTAATGCCGAGAAGGCGCAAATTCAAAAAGAAATCAAAGACAACAAAAATACAAAGCAGACGCTGACCAAAGAGCTGAAGGAGCTCAACGGCAAAATAGCACTGCAGGTCAATGAAATTCAGGCGCTTGATGTCAGTATTGAAATGACCGAGGAAAGGATAAACGAAGCACTCGTAAACCTTGACGAGCTCGAGGCGGAAATAGCGGCTCAGAACAGGAGCCTGAACGCAAGACTTCGTGCCATGTACAAAAATGGCGATTCGGGCTTTATTGATGTGCTCCTCGGTTCGGCAAGCATCACAGATCTGATGACAAATATGGATCGCGTACAGCGCATCTACGATCAGGACAAGGAAATGCTAAAGCAGCTCGAGACTCAGCATACTCTGATTGAGGCAAAGAGACAGTATCTGCGCAGCCTCCAGGATGACCTTGAGGCAAATCAGGAAGAGGTAAAGGGCATAAAGGCCAGCCTCGAGGAAAACAAGACTGCGGTTGATGCAAAGAGGGCAGAGGTAGAGGGCAATATTGCCGCTCTTGAAGAACTCGAGGATCAGCTTAATGCCGAGGCAAACGCTCTGGTTGCCGAAATACTAAAGCTGCAGGGCAACGGCGAGTTTGTAGGCGGTGCGTTTACATGGCCGGCACCGGGATCAAGCCGCATCACTTCTCCTTTCGGAAACAGACTGCATCCTATTTTCAAGGTATACAAGCTGCACACCGGCATCGATATCCGCTGTCCGTCGAACACAACCATAGTCGCATCAAACTCGGGGACTGTTATAAAGGCGGCGTGGAACAACAGCTATGGCTACATGATGATGATTGACCATGGCGGCGGTATCGTTACATTATACGCACATCTGAACTCATTCCTCGTATCGCAGGGTGATGTTGTCGCAAAGGGACAGGCTATTGCGAAATCCGGTTCTACCGGAAATTCCACCGGCCCGCACCTTCACTTTGAAGTGCGTGTAAACGGTAACTATGTCGATCCGACAGGCTATGTAACATACGGGAAATAAAAGGCCCGGTGAGCGGAGATTTTGTAATGGAAATTAATCCTATAATACTGAAACTGTTAAATAAAAGGGGCGTCTGTGATGAAGCAGACGTTCTTGAATTTCTGTCGCCTTCGCCTAAAAGGACGTATGATCCGTTTCTGATGAAGGGAATGGAAGAGGCGGTAGAGCTGATCGGAAAGCATATAGAGAGGGGTAGTAGCATCTGTATTTACGGAGACTACGACACTGACGGAGTAACATCGGTGACACTGATGCTGACTGCGCTCGGAAAGCTTTCGGACAATCTCACATATTATATTCCGAGCAGATTCGGTGAGGGCTACGGACTGAACAGCGAGGCAGTAAAAAAGATAAAGGCGGCAGGGACCGATTTGATTATAACCGTAGACTGCGGCAGCGTTTCCTATGATGAGGTAAAGCTGGCGGAAAGCCTCGGGATGGATGTTATAGTCACCGACCATCATACCGTAACGGACAAACAGGCGGACTGCATTTTGCTGAATCCAAAGCAGCCGGGATGCGGCTACCCTTTTGACGGACTTGCGGGAGTCGGTGTTGCATTCAAGCTGGTGCAGGCTATGACACGAAAGAATATGCTGCCAAAGTCCGTAATCGGAGAGGTTTTGGATATCGTGGCGATAGGTACAATAGGAGATATTGTGCCGCTGGTGGATGAAAACAGAACGATTGTAAAGTTTGGATTAAAGGAAATAAAAAAAGGCAGACGCTCCGGGCTTAGAATGTTAATGAATGCCGTTTCAATAGAGCCGGGAGAAATTAATTCAGAGAACATAGCATATGTCATCGTGCCGCATCTGAATGCCGCAGGCAGACTGGAGGATGCGTCTATAGGTGTAAAGCTGCTGCTTGAAGACACCCGGTTTTCGGAAAGAGGTCTGTCCGAAGGGTCAAAGGGCAAAGCGTGCGGAAAAGCAGAGCTCGCTGAAAAGCTCGTAAGCTGCAACAGAGAAAGAAAGGCGCTTCAGGAGGACACCTTCAAGATTTGCACTCAGATGATAGAAACAGAGTCCGGCTCCGAAGCAGCGGATGCCATCCTGCTCTATGCGGGCAAGGCGCACGAAGGCATTACGGGAATAGTTGCGGGCAAATTAAAGGATAAATACTATAGACCTGCCATAATCGTTACCGATGCCAATGAGGATGGCAGTATGTTAAAGGGTACGGGCCGCAGCATAGAGGGCATAAATCTGTATGATCTGCTAAAGCCGAGCGACGAGCTTTTTCTAAAGTTCGGAGGTCACAAGGGTGCATGCGGATTTACGATGAAGGCCGAAAATTTTGATGCGTTTCGCGGGCAGATAGCAAAGCGCATGGCAGAGCTTAAAAGCGCGGACAGCACAATTCTTGAAAGGAAGAATCCTGCAGAGCTTGCACTTGAGCTTGGTGATGTGAGCCTTGAGCTTGCGCGGCAGCTTGAGATGCTTGCGCCGTTTGGGGCGGCAAATCCTTCGCCGGTGTTTGAGATTGATAATCTGAAGCTGGGCAGCATCAGCTATATGGGCGCGGAGAAGAATCATGCGCGTTTTAATGTGATGGGCAGCGGCACAAGATGTCAGTGTGTGCTTTTTGGAAAAGCACACGAAAATGAAGACGTACTGCGGGAAGGCAGTCTGGTAGACATAGCTGTGGCAGTCGAGGAAAATCGCTGGAACGGTAGCTGCCGCCTGCAGCTGAATGTACAGGAGATAAAAGAGTCAAAGGAGCTTATTGATGAATAAAAAGAAATCCTACATAGCAATAATGCTTGTATGCGTGTTCATATCGGGTGCGTTCGCAGGTGCTGCGGGTGCGGTTACATATCTTCAGAACTTCGGAGACAATCTTTTTGTCAGCAGGAGTTATCTCGATCAGGTAACGGGCATAGCGGAGAAATATGCAAAGCTTGACCTTTTTTACCGAACCATAGAGTCGGATTATTACGGTGATTATACCGATGAAGCTTTGATGAACGGAATATATGACGGCCTTTTTTCGGCTCTCGACAAGTATTCCTGCTACATGACGGCTGAGGAATATAAAAATACGACCGAAACGACCATGAAGACTTTTTCGGGAGTGGGCGTAGTGATGTCGGTCAGTGACGATAACAGAATAATCGTGCTGAGCGTTTACAGGGATACGCCTGCGGAAAAGGCAGGAATGAAGGAGGGCGATTATATTCTGGAGGTTGACGGAAAGGCATACAGCGGAAATCAGCTCGACAGCGCAAGCAGTGCGCTCCGCGGTGAAAAGGGTACGAAGGTCAGAGTAAAGTATTCGCGTGACGGCAAGGAAAAGGAAGTCGTTATGACCAGAGATACCATTAATAACCTGACCATATATACGGGTTCACTGCTTGACGACATTTCGCAGGGACACAAAATAGGATACATATGTATAGATTCGTTTGGAAACGGTACCGGCGATGAGTTCAAGGATATCATCAGAGATATGGAAATCGACGGGACAGAGGGCTTTATTTTAGACCTTCGAAACAACTCGGGCGGTGTGGTTGAAACAGCCTGCGAGGTGGCCGATGCGCTGCTTAAGGAAGGCATAATCATGACGACCAAAACGCGTCAGAACAGTGAGGACAGAGTAATTTCGGATGCTACTGCGACGAGCCTTCCGTTTGTGGTTCTCGTTAACGAGCATACGGCCAGTGCGGCAGAGATTGTAGCGGCGGCAATAAAAGGAAATAATGCTGCTAAAATCATAGGGACCCAGACCTTTGGAAAGGGCGTGGTTCAGTACATAAAGCAGCTTTCGGACGGGAGCGGAGATGCGATAAAGCTGACATTTCAGGAATATTTCGGACCTGACGATTTGAAAATCAATCAGGTTGGGATAAAACCGGATATCGTGGTTGAAAACGATTCCGACAGTGAAGAGGATGCGCAGTTTATGAGGGCGGTAAAGGAAATATTGTCTGAATGCCAAGGTTGACTTTTACATACTAAAGCGTTATAATTTTCTTGTTGGCAATCGTAATATGTGTAATATGTACAGAGGAGATTTTTATGGCTTACGATTCAAAATTCAAAAGCAAAGATTTGGATGATTTATTTGAGGCGGTATTACTGCTCAAGGATGAAGAAGAGTGCTACAGATTTTTCGAAGACATATGTACCATAAATGAAATCCATGCTCTCGCGCAGAGATGGCAGGTGGCTAAATTGCTTTCGGAAAAGAAGACATATGCTGAAATAGAGGCGGCCACCAAGGCATCTACCGCAACCATCAGCAGGATTAATAAATGTCTGGTATATGGTGCGGACGGATACCAGCGCATCATTTCCAGAATGAACGAAAAAGAATAAAAAGCTCTGTGCCTTGGATAAACCGAGGCACATTTTTTTAGGTTATTATATGGGATATACGGATTTATTTGTTTACAGAGCAGATGAAACAGTAGGGCAGGAATTATCGCATGCTCTTTTGTCAGAGGCTTTGGAAATAGATGCAGGCGAGCTTCAGCTCGGCCCGCACGGAAAGCCATATATTAAGGGCGGACCGGAGTTTTCCATCAGCCATACGGGGAGAATTTGGATGTGTGCAGTATCTGATGAGCCCGTAGGACTTGATGTCCAGGAAAAACGCACTGCAAAATATGAAAGCATAGCAAAACGCTTTTTCACAGGTGGCGAGGCAAAATACATAGAGGCAGCGGGGGAAAAAGCACAGGATGCTTTTTACAGGCTTTGGGCGAGAAAAGAGGCTTATGTCAAATACACCGGCATGGGTTTTTCGGGCTCGGCTTTTCAGGAGTTTTCCGTGCTGGACAGCAGAGGAGAGCCTGCGGAGATAATAAACATAAACGGCGATGGCATACGTTTTACGGAATGCGCAGCCCCGGGTAATGATTACATTTGCGTTATATGCAGAAAGGAAGATAATAATGATCAAATTCGCATTTTTGTCAGAGAACAAATCGGGCACTTCACATATAAAGGCTGAGTGGGGATTGTCCGTATATATAGAGGCGGGTGGAAAAAAGATATTGTTTGATGCAGGTGCTTCGGAAACACTCTACAGCGAAAATGCGAAAACCATGGGTATTGATTTGGGCGCTGTTGACTTTGCGATGGTGAGCCATGGGCACTATGACCATACAAACGGTTTTCCGGAGTTCGCAAGGATAAATGACCATGCGCCTATATATATTCACAAAAAGGCATTCGGCGAGGTTTACGGTTCGGAGAACGGAATCATTGATTCCTGGCCATGCTCGATTCTCTGGAGCGAAGAAGAAAAAAGAAAGCTGCAAAGCCGCATTGCATATACGGATGGACCTTTGTGGATTACGGAGGATATCGTAATTTCGGGAACGGTTCCGATGCTTCCGGGACATGTGATGCAGGAAGTATTCTATGAAAAGACCTCGGACAATAAATATATAAAGGATGAACTCGAGCATGAACAGATTCTTGCAATCAGAGACAGGGATGAAAACGGTGAAAGCCGTGGCGTCTATGTTTTTGCGGGCTGCTGCCACAGAGGAGCACTCGCTGCGCTTAAGTGTGCGCAGGGGCTCTTTCCGGGTGAAGAGGTAAAGGTTTTTGTAGCAGGCATGCACCTTTGCATCAGTCCACTCTCTGAAATCCAAAAGGCGGTTCATGAGGTTGAGGATGCATTTAACGGAATAATAATGCCGGTTCATTGCTCGGGAATGAAGGCAATATGCTACATGGTTTCCAAGCTCGGAGACAGATGCATTCCGGCAACTGCGGGAGACAGATTTGAATATTAAAAAGGAAGATAAAAAAGCTAAAAAAAAGAATGCTTTTGATGCAGCATGTGATTATTTGAGCATATCCGAGCGCAGTATAAAGGAAACGACGGACAAGCTGCTTGAAAAGGGATACAGCGAAGCGGAAGCTGCAGAGGCCGTTCAAAAGCTAAAGGATGCGGGCATTCTTGACGACCACGGCTATGCACTGCGCTACATCGAATATGCCATTAATAAGGGCAGAGGTATGCGGCGTATAAAAAACGAGCTACGTCAAAAGGGGATAGATGCATTCGAAATAGAGGACATAATGTTCGAGCTTTCGGAAAGCGGCATTATAAATGAAGAAAGCGGCCGAGACAGAGCCCTTGAGCAGGCTATGAAAATAGTAAAGGGCAAGGAAATAGACGAAAAGCTGATTGCAAAGGTTGCCAGGAGGCTGCAGACGCAGGGATTTGAAGGTGATGAGGTCTATTTTGTACTCGGCAGGCTGAGAAATATGGCAAAGGAGGAACCTACCGATGGCGAGCCAGTTTGACAGGACAGAGAGGCTTATAGGAAAAGAAGGTTTGGAAAGACTTAAAGCGGCCCATGTGGCCGTTTTTGGCATTGGAGGAGTAGGCGGCTTTGCCTGCGAGGCTCTCGCAAGGGCCGGTGTAGGAAGGCTCACTCTGATAGATTTTGACGATGTGGATGTCACAAACATAAACCGTCAGATTATCGCGCTTCACAGCACTGTGGGGCGGGCAAAGACAGAGGTTATGGCAGAACGCATAGCGGACATAAATCCGGACTGTGAGGTGGAGCTTCTTAAAATGCTCTACCTGCCCGAAAATGCGGACAGCATTGACCTTTCGAGGTTTGATTATGTGGTGGATGCGATAGACAATGTCAGTGCAAAGGTAGAACTTGCTGTGAGATGCGAAAGGCTTGGCGTAAGCATAATCTCAGCGATGGGGACGGGGAACAAGCTCGACCCGACAAGGTTTGAGGTTGCGGATATTTATAAAACAAGCGTGTGCCCACTTGCGAGGGTAATGCGCAGGGAACTAAAGGCGCGTGGGGTAAAGCACCTTAAGGTTGTGTATTCAAAGGAAGAAGCAAAGAAGGACGGGGAGCGCGCACCCGCAAGCATATCCTTTGTCCCTCCGGTTGCGGGGATGATATTAGCTTCGGAATTAATTAAACAAATTCTACTACTGTGAAATTTTTGTTAAATTTTTTTCAAATTCCTGCATTTTCTTGTTGTGGTTTAATTGGAATCATAGTATAATCAAAAAATAAGGAATTTTCCCACTTTTTATTAGTATCAAGGAGGAACTAAGAGTTGAAATTCAAAGGCTTAAAGAAAGAGTTGGTGTTTCAAATCGGTTTACCGGTTATCATCATCTTTATAGTTGCAATTCTGGTACTGCGTTTCAGTCTGAACAGTCAGGTTCAGAAGTCTGCAGACCAGCAAATTCAACTGCAGGCAAGCAAGGTAGATTATCAGACGGAAGTCTTTTTCCACGACTATCTTGAATGGTGCCAGATGCTGGCAGCAAACGAGCAGATAAAGGCTATGGTTGCAGACAGCATAGTAAACGGGACGTATTATGAAAATACCGCACAGTACAGCGATGTTGTTAAAACTATGACAGAGCAGACTGCACTTTACCCTGCAATTATGCAGAGCTATGTCGGCGGTATTATTCAAAACGACCTTGTGCTCAACGAAGGAACGACGATGCACAATGCAAACATTGACATCATTGTAAAGGACAGAGTATGGGCAGCAACAGCACTTGAAGGCAATGTATGCTACATGCCGCCTTACGAGGATGCCATCACAGGAAATACCGTAACAACGATTTCCGCACCGCTTTACATTGACGGTAAGCCGTCTGCAGCAGTAGGTATCGACCTGATGCTGAACGACGCACAGGATATTTTTGCAAATTCAAAGATAGGCGAAACCGGATTTGTAATGGTCATTCTTCCTGACGGAACAGTATTCTATCATCCGAATGAAGACTACGTGGGACAGGCGTATACAGATATCGGCTTGTCCGAAGAAGGTGTTGAGCTGGTTGAAGGTGGTGAAACAGGAGATGTTGTAAGCTTTGAGATGGACGGCACAGATTATGTCGGCACGCTTACGACTATTGAAGGTGCTGAGTGGTCACTTATCACATGCATGACCGAAAAGGAAGCCTATGCCACTACGAGAAGCATGACAATCCAGATGATTGCGATTCTCGGCATAGCACTCCTCGTAATACTCGGAACAATCTATTATATCATCGGTCTGGTTGTAAGACCGATTGCAAAGCTGGTTGTAGCTTCAAAGAAGCTCGCACAGGGCGATGTTAATATTGATTGCGACCACAAGGATATCGAGCGCGATGAAGTCGATCAGATGGTTAATGCGTTCGCAGAGGTTGTCGAAAATAACAAGAAACAGGCAGAGAGTCTGAACAAGCTGGCAAACGGTGATACAACTATGGAAATAGATGTAAGATCCGACGCAGACCTTTTGAATGTGGCTCTAAAGAAGGTAGTAAACACTATCAACGCTCTGATCAACGAAACTGCAGAGCTTACTCAGAATGCTGCTTTGGGTAATACAGCTTACAGAGGAAATGCCGAAAAGTTTAACGGTGGATACAAGCAGATTATCGAAGGCTTTAACAGCACCATCGATGTTATCATGGCTGAGGTTAACGTATTCAGTGATGTAATAACCCAGCTTGGCGACGGCCAGCTTCCTGAGGTAGATCATCAGGCACAGGGCGATTATGTAAAGATTATAGAATCGTTAAAGGCGAGCGTAAATACATTAAAGAACCTCGTAGGCGATACTCAGGGCATGGTTTCCGCAGCAGTTGGCGGCGACTATACAAAGAGAGTAGACGTAGCAAATTATCGCGGCGAATTTGAAAAGATTGTATCCGGTATCAACAAGACTCTGGACGAGGTTGTTGAAAAGACAGCTTGGTATGAGAACATCATCAATTCAATTCCACTGCCTGTACAGGTAATGGACGGAAATCAGAACTGGACGCTTGTTAACACTGCATTCTTCAATCAGATTCGCGCAGCAAAGCCTTCAATTGCAAAACCGGACGATATTTACGGTCAGAGATGCCATATAGAAGGCGCAAACATAAACGGTATTGACGAGTTTAACCGCGGAAATGCCGATACAAGAATGGAATTCCAGGGCAAATCCTACATGCAGACTACAGCAGTATTAAAGGATACACTCGGAAACGGCGTAGGATATGTAGGAACATGGCAGGATCTCACTTCAATTCTGAAGTCAAACGAGTTCTCCGAAAACGAGATAGCAAGACTGCAGGGTAACCTCGGTAATCTCGCAAGAGGTAAGTTCGAGTTTACAGAGTCCACACAGGTTCCTGATGAATACACTCAGGCAGCGGCAGACCAGTTCAAGCTGATCGATGCATCGCTCAATGAAGTTGCCGATGCTGTAGGCAAGCTGATAAAGGATACAAAGGCAATGTCCGATGCTGCTGTTGCAGGCGACCTTGCTTCCAGAATCGATGTAGCTGCTCACGAGGGCGAATATGCTGCAGTAGTAGCAGGTATCAATTCCATAGTTGATGCAATTCTCGCACCTATTTCCGAGACACTCCTCGTACTTCAGGACGTTGCGGCAGGAAATCTGCAGCACATGGTTACCGGAGATTACAAGGGTGGACACGCTCAGACAAAGGATGCACTCAACAATACAATCACTCATCTGCGCGATGTAATTGCAGATATTTCAAGAGTCCTCACCGCAATTGCGGATGGAGATCTGACAGTAAATGCAGACGAGGCTAAGTACCTCGGTGACTTCACGGCAATCAAGGATGCCACAAACAGCATCACATACAAGCTCCGCGATGTAATGAAGGGTCTGAACGATTCTTCCGAGCAGGTTGCAAACGGTTCAAGACAGCTCTCCGAAGCTGCACAGACTCTTGCAAACGGCTCCACTCAGCAGGCAAGCGCAATTCAGCAGCTCACGGCTACTGTCAGCGACATTGCTAACCAGACCTCACACAATGCGGAAAACGCACGCGAAGCAAGCAGACTGGCAACAGGCGTAAAGTCCAGCGCAGAACGCGGCGACGGCCAGATGAAGGAAATGCTCGTTTCCATGGACGAGATCAACGAGTCCAGTGCAAACATTTCAAAGATCATCAAGGTTATCGACGACATCGCTTTCCAGACAAATATCCTCGCACTCAACGCTGCAGTTGAGGCTGCAAGAGCAGGCGTACACGGCAAGGGCTTTGCAGTAGTAGCTGACGAAGTTCGCAGCCTCGCAGCTAAATCTGCAGCAGCAGCAAGCGAAACTACAGCTCTCATCGAAGGCTCGATTTCAAAGGTTGAAGCAGGTACAAAGATTGCGAACGAAACAGCAGAGGCTCTCGCTGAAATCGTTGAAGGTATCGGCAAGACTGCAGATCTCGTTGACAGCATTGCAAGTGCTTCGGGTGAGCAGGCAGTTGGAATCAACGAGGTTAACAAGGGTATCGAACAGGTATCTCAGGTTGTACAGTCCAACTCGGCTACTGCAGAGGAATCCGCAGCTTCATCCGAGGAGCTCTACGGACAGGCTGATATGCTCAAAAAGATGGTTGCAGCATTCCATGTTGATAGCAGGAAGGGCGGCGCAGCACCGGCTCAGAGAAAGCCTGCAGCACCTCCACAGCTGCCTCCTACCAAAGAGGATGTAGTTATCTCTTTAGATTTTGACGAAAACGATAAATACTAAAGTAAGCAGGGCATAAAAAAATAATGCACGAGGTAAATACCTCGTGCATTTTTTTATTCAAACAGGGACCAGATATCCGATGAAGCCTGCGAGAACTGCCAGCAGGCGGTTCCTGCGAGGTTATAGCTCTTTGCAAGCTCGAGCCTGTTTTTAATTGATGTACTGTCTTCTATCCAGATTTTAGCCGTGCCGGTGGAAGTGGCATATTCGGCGTAATTCTGTTTTTCTTTATCCAGATATGTCGTTACCGCATTGTTAATCCTGAGGGTATTTTGCACGGTTGACATGGTTGCCGAAGATTTTGAAACTATATTGCCGCTGCCATCAACAATCCAGATTCTGGTGTAGAGAGGAACGCCCATCAGAAGCTTCCTTGAAGGAACACCTTCGTCTATGCAGCCCTTTACGGCCTTTTCAACCCATGGAAGCGATGCAATCGAGCCTGCTGTTTTGCTGCCGCTGTAATGCTCGTCATAGGTCATTACGGCGAGATAATCGACGTAATTTGAAAGAGTCTTTCTGTCATATTCTACGGTCCACGAAGCAGGTACCAGAGTGTCTATCGAGAGATTTAATCCCTGGCGCTCGGTGTAGCGCCTCATCTTCTTTGTGAAGGCTGTCAGCCCGTCTCTGTCCGCATCGGTCACATCCTCGAAATCGATGTTAATTCCATCTGCATCATAGATGCAGGAATAGAGGATGTACTGAGCGACAGCCCTGTTTTCTATGCTGCTGTCTGCAAACATTGCGGTTGTGAACTTTGTGGAGCCGCTGACGCTCATGTTGTTCGTAATGGTTGCCCAGACCATGTAACCCGCAGAGTGGGCGAGGTCGGAATAGCCTCTGTCACCGCTGTTTGTGACGTTTCCGCTGTCGTTAACCTTTAGGCGGAACCATGTCGGAGCGAGTATATCTATGCCGGAGATTGCCTCCGGTGCCTGCGGAGTAACTTCGCTTACATACTGCCAGACCAGATTGATTCTGTCGTTTGCCTTTTGGATAAACTTTGTCTTTTTGGCTGCGTAGAAATCAACTGATGACAGGTCTATGTCCTCGGTGGCGATGCTGCCGCTTAGGACGTAATAGAGGTTGCCGTCATAGTCGCTGATTATGCTGTAGTTGTCTGTCGTGCCTTCGATGTAGACGCGCTGGCCCTTTTTCAGTGTAAGCCTTTCATCGGATGCGGAGTCGAGAGACGGCACAGCGACTGCTTCGTCAATGCAGACTCTTGCGACGGTCTCTTTGCCGGTCAGTTCGCGCAGCTTTATGCTTTTGCCGGACAGACTGTAGTCGAGCTTGAAAAACTGCGACATGGCATTGATTGAAAAGCAGAGCTCGCTGTTCAGCGTTTTCAGCGGTATTGTAATTGTGCCGGCGTTTGCTTTGACAAAGTCCGTAACGGTATCATCCGCAAGCATGATGTTTTCTTTGGAAATATCAATTAAAAGCTGCTTGTTCTTTTCATCGAGGCTCACGCCGTCGTTTTTACAGTATGTTCCAATCATGCTGACCGGCAGATAAACATTGCCCTTGGTGTAAAAACCCGTTTCGGATATCTTTTTGCCGTCAACATATATGGAATAGCTGTCATATGAATCTGCCAGAGCGGTAATGCCCGCAAACGGCAGGGTGAACATTACCACAGTCAGAAATATAATAAAGATTTTTTTTCTATTCATTTTTGTCCTCCCCCTTTTCGACTGTTTTATTATAATACAAGCAGTGGCATTTAGGCAAGAAATTGCTTTGAAAAGCTTGAAAAAACCGCATTTGTTCTTTATAATAATAATGTTATGGACAAATTTAAAAACATACTTTCAGAGAATAAATTCATACTGCTGCTTGCAGCTTTTGTAACCGCAAAGTTCTTCATTTTCTATTCAATGATGGGGGTGAACTCTTACTTTTCCATGGTCGTCCTAATCAGCGTGGGACTGACGGGAATCTTTTTCAGCATATTCGGACGGAAAAAGGGGCTTGCGGCATTTCTTTATCTGCTGCTCTCGGGACTGATGTTTGCGGATGTAACATATTACAGCTATTTCGGCAAATATCTTTCAGTGGCCATGGCAGGTGCAGCCGGTATGGTCGGCACCATTACCGAATGTATAGAAGAGGTAATGCGTCCGGCAAATTTCTTGATGTTTGCGGATGCGTTAATAATCATAATCTTTATGATTGCATCCCGCTGCGTACGCAGGTACAGAATTAACAGAGGATACATTTTGCCTCGCCCGGAGGAAATCAGAAAAGAAGCGGCAATCGTCGAGGCACTCGGCAGCTTCTTTGCATGGTGCAGACGTGTTGATGCATTCTGCACGATGGTTTTCGATGCAGTTACTACACTGCCGCCGGAAAATCCTGCTCCGAAGCCGCCTGTTTCGGAAGAGGAGGCAGAAGCACGCCGCACAAGGCGTGACGGCAGGCGTCAGGTGATTGCGAGAATTATAGCATTTGCGCTTGTTGTGGATATAATCATTACGACAGCAGGCTTTAGCGATTTTTCGCTTTCAATCAGAAATCAGGAGTTTTTCACTTATCATCTGCACGACCTGTTTTCGTCATTTGCGGATTCAGACGACGGAGACCTTACGGCGTTTGAGGATTCCTACAGGCTGGAAAAGGACGGTCCTCTCTTTGGGGTTGCAAAGGGCAGAAACATTGTGTACATCCAGATCGAGTCCTTTATGGACTTTGTAATTGGCAGAGAATATAACGGCCAGGAGCTCACTCCAAATCTGAATGCCCTGATCAGCCGTGACGATACGGTTTACTTCGATCATTTCTACCAGCAGGTGGGCAGCGGAAATACTTCGGACGCAGAGTTTGCAGCAAACAATTCCATTTACGGAACGGTGCTTTCATACACCTATGAGGTTTACGGCACCAAGAACTATTTCAGGGGAATGCCTGTGTTGCTGGGCGAAATGGGGTATGAGACTGCTGTTTTTCATGGATTTCAGGATAAAACCTACTGGTCCAGAGAAGCAGCGTATCCGAACCTCGGATTCGATAGATACTTCGGCGGACTTGTGCATGAAGGTGGCGGCGATTATGTACTGACGGACTGGATGGGCTGGGGAATTCCGGACTCGGACTTCTTTGATCAGACGGCAACCCTGATGAAGGACAATCTGAAGGCGCCTTACTATGCTTTTGTGAACACGCTTTCTAATCATAATCCTTTCAAGATGCTTGATAAATATCGTTTTATTGAGGTCGAAAAGGATTTAAAGGACACAACTGTGGGTAATTACCTGCAGAGCATTGCATATACCGACTATTCCATAGGCGTTTTCCTCGAGAGGTTAAAGGAGGAAGGCCTCTATGACAATACAATTTTCGTTATGTACGGCGACCATGCGGGGCTCACTCATAGCGCCGATATCGATGAGGGAATGTGCAAAATTCTGGGAACCGACCACTATCCCGACAGTGAGCTTTTAAATGTACCTTGTATAATTCATATCCCCGGCGCAGATCTGGGTGAAGAAAGGACCATATCAAAGGCCTGCGGTCAGCTCGATCTGCTGCCGACGCTGGCTTATCTGATGGGATGGGAAGACCTCGATACAATTTATTTCGGACATAATATGTTTGCACCGGGTGAAGGCTTTGTGGCAGAGCAGACCTTTGTAAAGAAGGGCAGCTTCATAAAGGGCAATATCATGTACGAAATTGCGCTTGACGGCATATTCGATCACGGCAGTGCATGGAATGTGGACACGCTCGAGCCTGTCTCCATCGAAGGCATGTACGAGGATTACGAAAGATGCATGGCCCTGATAGGCTCATGCGAGTATCTGTTAAAGACCGATGCTCTGCGAGAAAAGTATCTGGGCATTACCACAGAGCAGCAGCATGCGGATTATCCGGATGCGGTTGCCGTAGCAGGATATCCGGACAGCAGCCTGGTTGGAAAAGGCAGCATAGAGGCGCTTGATGAGAGCTACAATGCGGGGCAGAGGCAGATTCTGCTTACGGTGGAATGGCAAAGCGATGAAAAGGGTAACCCTACGGGTATATATACCATAGATGAGGATACGGGCATGCCGGTTCTCGACGAATATCAGATACTCGAGTGGTTCGGTGACCACGAGGATACGCAGCTTGCCTTCAGGCTTACAGGCGAGAGAATAAACAGTCTCGACAATGTGCGACTCCTCTTTGGCAATATGGGCGAAGAGGGTAAAAAGCTCGGCAGAAAGATTTTATTCTATGCGGCTGAGACAGACGATGTAACGGGCCGCTATGATGTGTTCCTCGATGTTTCGACCTGCAACGGAAATGCTTCGGATATAGAAACCTTTATAAAAACGAATGACATCTGGGCACTGATTATACATGAAGAGGATTTGGACGGACCGCTTGCCAAACTTCGGGCGCTCGGAATCAGAACATATATAATGCATCCGTCGGGAATTATGGATTAGATATTTAAGAAATATGGATTTAATAATCGTAACGGGCTTTACAGCCCTGGTACTGATCAATTTAATATTTCTGGCGCTGCTGCTTAGCATGCGAAGCGAGCTTAACAGAAAAATCGAAGATGCGGGCAGGCACGAAGAGCAGCGCATGGAAAACCTGCGAAGGACCATTGACGAAGACCTCAGCAAAATAAACGAGGGCACGCGCAGGGATCTCGAGCTGATGCGCCAGACAGTCGACGAAAAACTGCAAAAGACATTAAATGAGAGATTTAATCAGTCGTTCAAGCTGGTTTCCGACAGGCTTGAAGAGGTCTACAAGGGGCTCGGCGAGATGCAAAATCTTGCAGGGAGCGTGGGAGACCTTAAGAAGGTGCTTTCAAACGTCAAAACACGCGGTATCTTCGGGGAAATCCAGCTGGGCGCGATACTTGAGCAGATGCTGTCGCCCGAGCAGTATGACGAAAATGTCGCAGTGGTGCCGGGATCTGCGGAAAGAGTCGAATATGCCGTAAGCATGCCCGGTGAAGGCGTGCAGCGCGTGTATCTGCCTATTGACGCTAAGTTTCCCGCAGACTACTACTCAAGGCTTGTCGAAGCTTATGACAGCGGCGACAGCGTGGAAATCGAGGCAGCTTCAAAGGCTCTCGAGGCGCGCATAAAGGTTGAGGCAAAGTCGATTCGGGACAAGTACATATGCCCGCCTTATACGACAGACTTTGCGATTATGTTCCTTCCGACAGAAGGGCTTTATGCCGAAGCCTGCCGCAGGGGCATGATTGAGACGCTGCAGCGCGAGTTTAGAGTAAGCATTGCGGGGCCGACGACTATGGCTGCACTTTTGAACAGCCTGCAGATGGGCTTTCGCACGCTTGCCATACAAAAGCATTCGAGTGAGGTTTGGACAGTGCTTGGCGCGGTCAAGACGGAGTTTGACAAGTTCGGCAGTGTGCTTGCAAAGACACAGGAAAGATTAAGTCAGGCGGAGCGCGAGCTTGACAGCCTGATAGGTACGAGAACAAACGCAATAAGGCAAAAGCTTAAAAATGTGCAGAGCCTTACAGACTATTACGATACAGAGCAAAGAAGAGGTGACTGATGGCAATATTCGCCATAGCGGATCTGCATCTGTCCTTTGACCCACGCGTGAAGAAGCCCATGGACATATACGGCTCCAGATGGGAAAACCATGCGGAAAGGCTAAAGGAGCACTGCAGGGAAATGATAACAAACGAAGATACGGTGCTGATACCGGGGGACATATCTTGGGCCCTGCGGCCCGACGAGGCGCTGATGGACCTTGAATGGGTACACGAATCCATTCCGGGACAAAAGGTGCTCCTAAAGGGAAATCACGAGCTCTGGTGGCAATCCGTATCAAAGCTTAATAAGCTGTATGACGATATGTTCTTTCTGCAGAATACCTTTTTCGAAGCGGAAGGAGCGGCGATATGCGGAACGAGGGGATGGCTCTGTCCGGGGGCGGCGGAGTACACCCAGCAGGATGAAAAAATCTATAGGCGCGAGGCACTGAGGCTTGAAATGTCTCTGTCAGCTGCAAAGAAAGCAGGCTTTACGGACATTATAGGCGCGCTTCACTATCCGCCTACAGATGAGAGGCATAATGCGAGCAGGTTCACGGAGCTGTTCGAGGAATACGGTGTAAAAAGAGTGTTCTACGGGCACCTACACGGCAGAGACGTTTGGCCGAAAGGCCTTAAGGGAATATATAAAGGTGTTGAATATAATCTGGTATCGCTCGATTATCTCGATGCGAAGCCGGTCAGAATCAGGTAAGAGGTGAGAAATATGAAAAAAGTAAACAGAGTGACACTCATAGTAACAGACAGCCTTGGAATCGGAGAACTGCCGGATGCGGCAAAGTATGGCGATGCAGGTGCAAACACTCTCGGTCATATCATGGATCATAATCCCGATTTAAAGGTCCCAAACCTAAAGAAACTCGGCTTTTTCAATATAGACGGAGCAGCAGGCGGGAGATTCAAGACAGAAAACCCGACAGGCTCCTTTGCAAAGCTCGGTGAAAAGTCCGTAGGAAAGGATACCATCACGGGGCACTGGGAGATTGCGGGTCTCTATACGGAGGTTCCGTTCAAGACCTATCCGGACGGCTTTCCAAAAAGCTTTATCGAAGAATATGAAAAGGCAATAGGCAGCAAGGTCCTCGGCAACTGCACAGCCTCCGGAACAGCCATTATCGAAGAGCTCGGGCCGGAGCACGAGGCTACGGGATGCCCGATTGTATATACTTCGGCAGACAGCGTTTTCCAGATTGCCGCAAATACAGCGGTAATCCCTATCGAAAGGCTGTACGAAATCTGCGAGATTGCGAGGAAAATGCTCGTAGGCGATGTAGCCTGCGGCCGAGTTATCGCAAGACCTTATGTAAAAAATGAGGATGGCAGTCGCACACGCACCAGTCAGAGACACGACTATGCGGTTTCACCTCCAAACAAGACAGTTCTCGATTATGTGAGCGAGAGCGGAAAGACCTCCTATGCCGTAGGAAAGATAAGCGATATTTTTAACGGCAGAGGTGTTACGAAGAGTGTTCACACCGATAACAACATGGATGGCGTGGACAAGACCATTGAGGCTCTGAAGGAAGATTTTGAAGGCTTTATCTTCACAAACCTTGTGGACTTTGATTCTCAGTACGGTCACAGACGTGACGTCGAGGGATACGGCAGAGCAATCGAAGAATTTGACGCAAGGCTTCCGGAAATCATGGCAGCGATGAAGGAAGGCGACGTGCTGATGATATGCGCAGACCACGGTAACGATCCGGTGCATACCGGCTGGGATCACACCAGAGAGTACATTCCTTTCGTTGCATGCGGGCAAAGAGTAAAAAGCGGAGTAAACTTAGGTGTTCGTTCTACCTTTGCGGATATAGGAGCCAGCATACTCGATATGCTTGGAATAGAAAGCGGGACGGAAATCGGCGAAAGCTTTGCGAGCGAGATAATAAAATAGCTTATTTACAAAAGAGGTAATGCGTATGAAAATGTATGATATTATTTTGAAGAAGCGTGAAGGCGGCAGCCTGAGCACTGAAGAAATAGAATACTTTGTAAAAGGTGTAACCGACGGAAGTATACCTGAATATCAGACATCAGCGCTTTTAATGGCCATACTTTGGAGAGGCATGAGCAGTGAAGAGACCTATGTGCTGACAAAAGCCATGAAATATTCCGGAGATGTAGTTGACCTTTCCGGGATAAAAGGCATAAAGGTTGACAAGCATTCTACCGGAGGCGTTGGCGACAAGACTACACTCATAGTTGCACCGCTTGCCGCAGCATGCGGAGTGAAGGTTGCAAAGATGAGCGGCAGGGGTTTGGGCTTCACAGGGGGCACAGTGGACAAAATGGAATCAATTCCGGGCTTTAGGACAGCTCTGGAGCCTGAGGAGTTCTTTAAGCAGGTCAGCGAGGTCGGGATGTCGGTTATCGGTCAGACGGCTCATGTGGCACCTGCAGATAAAAAGCTTTACGCACTGCGCGATGTAACTGCAACAGTTGATAACCTGAGCCTGATTACCAGCAGCATAATGAGCAAAAAGCTGGCGTGCGGCTCTGATGCAATCGTTCTCGATGTAAAATGCGGAGATGGCGCATTTATGAAGAATGAAGAGATGGCTGCAAAGCTTAGTAACATGATGTGTGAAATCGGCAGGGCAGACGGTAAAAAGACCGTTGCGGTGATTACCGATATGAACCAGCCTCTCGGAAAGGCCGTAGGAAACAGCCTGGAGGTAATCGAAGCAATCGAAGTTCTGAAGGGCCACGGTCCAAAGGATATTGAGGAGCTTTCACTAAAGCTTGCAGGCATTATGATTTACATCGGCGGGCAGGCATCCTCCGCTGAGGAAGGCGAAAAGAAGGCGGCAGAGGCACTTACGAGCGGAAGGGCTCTGGAGGTGTTTAAGAGATTTGTTTCTGCACAGGGCGGCAATCCTGAGATTGTAAATGATTACAAGCTTTTTCCGCAGCACAGCATCGAAAAGAAAATTTACGCAAAGGCGGACGGGTATGTTGCTGAAATCAAAGCGATGTGCATTGGGCTTGCCAGCCAGCATTCCGGTGCGGGCAGAGCAACAAAGGAGGACGAAATCGATCTTTCGGCGGGCATATATCTTGAAAAGAAGGTTGGGGCAGCTGTAAAGACGGGAGAACTCCTTGCTACGGTTTACGGAAATGATGAATCAAAGGTTTCGGCAGCAGCCGCAGAAATAGAAAAGGCATTTGTGATTACAAATAATAAACCTGAGACACCGGTTTTAATAAAGCGAATCATTGGTTTGCAGTAGCCTTTGCTGCAAAATACAGTTGAGGTAATTTGATGAACGACTTTTTTTACAGAATGTCAAACAGCATCAGGCGGTTTTTCTTGGGCAGGCGCGGGATTGATGAGTATGGCAAATTCCTGCTTGCGCTTTCGTTTGTGCTGTTTTTCATTTCATTGTTTACAAGAGGCGGCATAGGGCACCTGTTTAACATAGGAGCGTGGATTGCACTGATATGGTTTTATGCCCGGTTAACCTCCAGGAATATTTCAAAGAGGCAGCAGGAAAACCTGAACTATCTGCAGTACAAGGGCAAGGTAATCAGAAAGCTTCATCTTGCCAAAGCGCGGACCGGCTACAATTCAAATACGGGCATATATTACAAGTATTTTGAGTGTCCTTACTGCGGACAGATGTGCAGAGTTCCTAAAAACAAGGGAAGAATCAAAATAACCTGTCCTACCTGTGGCAAGGCCTTTGAAAAGAGGAGCTAAGGATGCTGGGTTATGTTATGGCATTTAAGCCTGAACTTAAGATGCGGGAATACGAGATTTATCGCTCGTATTACTGCGGTGTCTGCAAGTCTGTCGGTGAAAGATACGGTCAGCTTCCGAGGCTGGCGCTGTCTTACGACTTCGCTTTTCTGGCGCTGCTGCTTTCGGCACTTTCGGAAGATGCAGAGGATGCGAAGCTCGAACACTGCATAATACATCCCCTGCGGCGCATTCCGATTACGAGAAGCAGTGCGGCAATCGAATATGCTGCGGATATGATGGTGCTTTTGGTATATTACAATATGCTTGACGATAAAAAGGACGAGCATCACATCAGAGGCAGCATAGGAAGCAGCGTACTCAGACGCCATGCACGCGGTCTTTCGGAGAAATATCCCGATGTGGCGCAGTGCATAGAGGAAAGGCTTGAATATCTTTTAGGACTTGAGGCTGAAAAGTGTGACAGCATAGATATTACCGGGGATGCCTTTGCGGATATCATGGCAAAGGTATTTGGCGGTGACAGCATCAGGGAAAGCTTTGGCGAAGTGACAGCACGTATTCTGGAGAATCTGGGACGCAATCTCGGCAGGTGGATTTATCTCGCCGACGCACTCGACGATTACGAGGATGATGTGAAAAACGGCAGCTATAATCCGTTTATTTACAGAAAGAACGGAAAAGCAGGTGCAGAAGATGTTCTTTACGCCTGCCTTGCGGAGATGGAAAAAAGCTATGCGCTTTTGGATATCCGCAAAAATAAAGGCGTTTTAGATAATATAGTTTATTGGGGGCTTAGCAGAAAAAGTGACGTTCTGCTTGGGAAAGAGAAAGGAGAAAATAATAAATGAGAGATCCTTACGAGGTATTGGAAGTAAGCAAAAACGCATCAATGGATGAAATCAGAGCTTCTTACAAGAGGCTGATAAAGAAATATCATCCCGATCAGTATCAGAATAATCCTCTCGCCGATCTGGCGCAGGAAAAGCTGAAGGAAGTAAATGAAGCATACGAGCAGCTCTGTCAGATGAAGGGCGAAAGCAGCGGCAGCTATAGCCAAAGCAATCAAAGCAGCGGCTCAGGCAGAGCAGATTACAATGCGGTCAGGACCTATATCGATATGGGTAATCTCGATACTGCGGCGACAATTCTTAATAGCACAACCGACAGAAGTGCCGAATGGTATTTCCTTTCGGGTATGGTGGCCTACAGACGCGGCTGGTACGACCAGGCGGCAGTGTTGGTTAATCGTGCTGTCGATATGGATCCGAATAATCTTGAGTATCGCAGAAATCTGCAGGGAATGCAGGGAGGCGGTTTCCGTCAGGCAAATCCGTATCGCTCGGCATCGTACAATTCGTACGATGATGCGTTTTGCAGAGCATGTCAGGCATATCTTTGCCTTGACTGCCTTTGCGACTGTTTCTAATGCGGAATAGCTGTGGCTGCGAAGGATAGAAAATGAAGACAAAAACCAACAATTTAGTGCTGGGAGCGCTCTTTTCCGCACTCTCGTTTGTGTTCCTGTTTCTTGCAGGGATAGTTCCGGGTGTGGAGATGACACTCTATGCGGTAGCGTCTGCTTTTCCGGCGCTGATGATAATCGAGGCGGGCAGGGCGGCATGGCATGAGGAAAAACAGCCGAGCGCAATCCCCGGAGTTTTGGTATATGCAGTGACCGTGCTTTTGGGTTTTTTAATTATGCCAAACAAGCTCGCGATTGTGCCCTATGCAATGTTTTTCGGCATTTGGGGTATAATCAAATACTATATTGAAAAGTTTAATCATCCCGTAACGAGAAACGGACTGAAAATAATCTTATTCGGAGGTATTTTCAGCATTGGATATTTGGGCTTTAGAGAGATTTGTTTTGGCAACATCACAATGCCCGAGCTGGCATTTCCGATAATGCTGGTAGCAGCGGTGGCGGTTTTGATGCTGTACGATTATATTTTTTCTTTAGGGATTCAGTACTATATAAAGCGTGTGCACGGCGGAAAGCTGTAGGGGGTGTATGGGATGACGAATGAAGCCTTATATAAAATAATACAGATGGTGCTCGAGAACAAATCGGAAATCGTGCGCCTTGCGGACTATCTCGATCCGGCAGAGCTTGGGAGGGGAATTCTGGCAATACCCGAGGAGCTTGTAAATGCGGGGCTGAGACCTTATATAATGGGGCTGTCGCCTATGATAAACGATTATAAGCTAAAGTTTTCGGACGGTAGCATCGCGCTCTTTGCGGAGGCAGATGTGCCAAAGGTCGGCGCGGTAAAGCTGAACTATCTCTTTACGGTAAACGAGCTTGCCTTCGGAAATAGCGGACACAGGCTGATTGCAAGCTTCAGCGAGCAGGCGGAGGCTACGGGCACAATGGGTAAAATGGCTCTTTCGGCATTAAAGCTAAAGGGATCGCTCCTTGAGACTGCAGCGCAGCTTGCAAAGGCAAAAGTGAACTTGGGTGATGCAATATATGTTTCGGGAAACTCGCTGGCGGTGGATATCGACAGCTTGCCGGTAGCACATAAAATCCCGAAGGAACTCAATTTGCAATATATCGGCTCGGATAAAGGGCAATTGAAACTTCGTTATTGGTTGGACTAGGAATGTCATAGCCCACTTGGGTATGACAGTAAAAGGAGGACAAAAAATGAGTAATCATATTGGAGCAAAAAAAGGACAGATTGCAGAATCGATTCTTTTACCGGGAGATCCGCTTCGCGCAAAGTTTATCGCGGAGAACTTCCTGACAGGTGCGGAAAAATATAACGACATCCGCGGAATGCTCGGGTTCACAGGAACCTACAAGGGTGTGCCCGTATCCGTTCAGGGAACAGGCATGGGAATGCCTAGCATGGGTATCTATTCGTGGGAGCTCATGAACGATTATGATGTTCAGAACCTCGTTCGAATCGGTACGGCGGGCTCCTTTAACGAGGGCATTCGCTGCAGAGACATCGTGGTGGCTCTTTCGGCATCCGCTGAGAGCAGCTATGTGGACAATTTTGATCTGCCGGGGACCTATGCTCCGACCTGCAGCTACGATCTTTTAGTAAAGACCCAGAAGGCTGCGGAAGCAAACGGCCTTACTTTCAAAGCGGGCAATGTTGTTTCCGTAGACGTATTCTACGACCTTCGCGAAGGCTGGAAGAAGTGGGCCGGCATGGGAGTGCTTGGCGTAGATATGGAAGCTGCGGCACTTTACATGAATGCGGCTTACTTAAAGAAGAACGCACTCACAATTCTCACCATCTCGAACGACTTCCTCACAGGCGAGGAAACCACCGCCGAGGAACGTGAAAAGACATTTACGGATATGATGAAGCTGGCACTGGAGGCAGTGACTAACTAGATACGGTTGAGAGTGCAAAAGAGGTGAGCGTGATGAAAAAAATATTAATGTTGGTGCTTTCGCTGTGTCTGGTGCTTGCAATGGCGGTGCCTTGCTTTGCAGCGGGTGACGCTGTGTTTTCAAAGGACACAAAGCTTACAAAGTTTATAAATCGTTATGATAACGTAACAGTAAAGACGGGTGTGAGCCTCACAATGAATCCGGTTTCCGGCGATCCGCAGGGGCTAGAGATTTCAAAAAGTCTTAACGTCGAAAGCGGTGGCAGTATTGCAGGTGGCTCGATTATCTTCGAGCGCGGCGCTGTCTCAAGCGGGCTTCCGCTCTATTACATAGCAGCCGGCAGTGAAGTGCTCCTTACGGTCAGCCTTTCCGAGCTTTGCGCGGCTTTTCCGCAGAGCGACTACAGGCCTACCTTTTGGTACGAAAGCGCGACAGGACACTATGTGCTTCACGGCAACACCTTTGAATCCGATCCGTTTAACGCGCCTGAACCTTCGGGGACAGTAAGCGACGAGGGCACACAGCAGCTTGCAGAGGGACTTAAAGCTTTAGGCCTCTTTGCAGGAAGCGACAAGGGCTTCGAGCTTGACCGCGTGCCGACAAGAGTCGAGGAAGTGGTACTGCTACTGCGACTGCTCGGCCATAGCGACGCAGAACTGAAGGCTTACACGTCGGAAGCTTGCCCGTTTACAGATGTGCCTGCCTGGGCGAAAGGTTATGTGGCTTACGCCTACGATAACGGGCTGGCAAACGGCATAAGCAGTGACAAATTCGGCGCAAGCGTGCCTGCGACGGCGCAGATGTTCTGCACCTTCACACTTCGCGCGCTCGGCTTTAACGATAATGCGGCAAAGGGCGAAGTTGACTTCACTTATACCGATGCGATTTCGTTTGCGGACAGGAACGGACTGCTGCGCGGGGATGGCGACATAATCGGATTTAACCGCGGCGCCTGCGTGCGTATCATGGAATCGGCGCTTCGCCAGAGCACAAAGGATGGCGTAAGACTTTGGGAAAAGCTCGCAAAGGCGAGCGTGTTTACCGAAGAGGCGTACAAACAGGCTATGCCGCAATAGGGGCGCGAAGCAGAAAGACAAGGTAAAGTATGAAAGAGATTATAAAGAAAAAAGGATATGCGGTCGGGACATTTCTCGGCATTTCGAATGTGCAGGCGGTTGAGTGTCTGTCTTATACGGGGCTTGATTTTGTAATTATCGATACCGAGCATGGACCTTATGATACCGAGACGATGGGCGATATGATAAGTGCTGCCGAAAAGGGCGGCATGGTGCCTGTTGTAAGGGTAGCCGACGTTACGCACAAAGAAATTCAGCGCGCGGTGGATAACGGAGCGCGTGGGCTTATCGTGCCGTGCCTTAAGACTATAGATGAATTTAAGAAGGTCGCAGAGCTTGCAAAGTTTGCGCCGATCGGAAACAGAGGCTTCATAAAGGCGAGAGGCTCAGGCTACGGTAACGAGCCTTGGGCAGCAGTGCCTCTCAAAGAGTATATGAAAAACTGCAACGAGCGGGTGCTTACTCTCCCTCAGTGCGAGACTGCGGAGGCGCTTGAAAATATCGAAGAGATAGTAAGGCTTGAGGGCATCGACGGTATTTTCATCGGTCCGTTCGACCTTTCGATAGCGCTTGGCATTCCTGCGGAGTTTGATAATCCGAAGTTTACCGAAGCAGTCGAGCGCGTAAAAAAAGCCTGCCACGAAGCGGGCAAGCTCTGTATGATGTTTTCGGGCTCTGCAGCCGAGGGTAAAAAGGCTGCGGAGGGCGGAATGGACGCTGTGGCTGTCGGCATAGACAGCATTGTCGTAAAAGAGGCTTACAGCAGGCTGGTAAGCGAAGTCAGAGGCTAAAGCCTACGATCTTTGATAGTGTGCGTAGAAATCAGTCATGTCCGGCCTGATGTAGTTGCGGGCGAACTCTATTTTGCGGCCCTTGTCGTCGCATGTGAGGTTGCTGAGCTCCATAACCGCCTGGTCGGGCTTTAGGTTGATCAGCTTTGCTTTGGACGGTTCTAAAAAGAGGACGCGCAGAGTCTGATTTGCAATTGTGGGGCGCATGTCGTTCCAGGTAAAAATATCATATATGGAAAAAAGCTCTATGTCCACATCGCCGTAGGATGGCAGCAGCTTTTCGGGAATGTAGATTTCTTCGAGAGCTGCGGGCGTATCGCCGACATAGTCGATGCGTTTTGTGTACCAGACGGAATCGTCTTTGTCAATATCCAGCAGCATTGAATAATAAGGACCTGCCGGGCGCAGAGCTTTGATCAGCACGCGTGTGTGCGCATTGATGGAACGCTCGTCCATGGTCTGGCGATATCCGCCCAGAGTATCGAGATCGCGTTCCGTCTTTGGACCGTTTACAAACACGCCTTTTCCCTGAACCGAGCGGAGCAGGCCTTCGTATTTCAGTGCGGCCAGAGCGCTTCGAACGGAAAGGGGATTGAGGTTGTAGGTCTCGGCGAGCTGAGCTTCGGAAGGGATGGCTGTACCGATTGGGTATTCGCCATCTTCTATTTTACCGCGGATTACTTCTCTGAGCTGAATGTACAGAGGAGATTTGTAGTTAATATCATTCATGTTTTTTCCCTCCTGCATAATCCCAGCGCAGAATGCTGGACATTTCCACAACATCTATGCGGGCAATACTGCGGCAGTACTCGATTACTCTGTCATCAGGGTCTTTTGTGGTGCTGACTATCCAAAATGCCGGTGAATCTGCTTTGATTTCCAGATATTCCGCTTCTTCGGCGTTTACCGCAGTGATGCTGGTCTTTTCTTCACCATGGTCCGGTTTCAAACCGTAGACATTTTCTAAAATTGCATATAATGAACCCTTTACCAGGTCGTGCTCCTCGAGTCCGTGCGCCAGTTCACACGGAATAAAGGCATTTTCAATCATCATAGGCGTTTTTTCTATCATTCGAAGCCTCGAAATGCGGTACAGCTTTTCTCCGAGTGTGCGCTTGAATTTCTGCGCAAGGTGTTTGTCACATTCAACTGTTGAAAAAGAAAGCAGGCGTGTTTCGGTATGGCCGCCGTAGCGGGAAACCGACTGGGAAAAGCCCTCGAGATCCTGCAAAGTACGGGTGTGACGCGGTGCAATCATGGTTCCGCGTCCCTGAACACTGTAGAGCCTCCCGGCAGCTTCCATAGAAGCTATTGCACTGCGCAGGGTAATTCTGTTCATTCCCCACATTTCACTAAGCTCCCGCTCCGGCGGGAGCTTGTCATTTGCTTTCAGGTTGTTTTCCATAATATATGCTTCCAAATATTCCATCGCCAGTTCTTTTGGGCGGGGTTTGTATTCTTCCATTATAGTCCACCTCCAAATTGGTATGGAATTATTATATATTAATATATTAAAAATTGCAAGGAGATAATAGAATGGATTGCACGTTGAAAAACGGATTGACATTGGTATAAAATCGTGCTAAAGTTATATACATAAGTAAGAAACAATTTTAACTGCGCAGATACAGCGGAGAACAACGAATTGAGGTGAGAGTTTTGAAAAAAACAATTGTTGCACTCAAGGGTGTTGACAAGTGGTACGGAAACAATCATGTCGTAAAGAATCTCAATCTGGAAGTGGCAGAGGGCGAATTCCTGACGCTTCTGGGTCCATCCGGGTGCGGAAAGACAACTACACTCCGTATGATTGCCGGCTTTGAAGATGCCAGCGCCGGACGCATTGAAGTCCAGGGCGAAAGCGTTGATGAAAAAGAACCTTATCAGAGGGATGTCAACACTGTATTTCAAAGCTATTCTCTGTTTCCACACATGAACGTATTCGATAATATCGCGTATGGCCCGCGTATTAAAAAGGTTCCAAAGGAACAAATAGAGCGGGACGTAGAGGAAATGCTTCGCCTGGTTCAGATGACAGGATACGAAAAGCGTAAACCGGACGCACTTTCCGGTGGTCAAAAGCAGCGTATCGCCATCGCCAGAGCTCTGATCAATAATCCAAGAGTCCTCCTACTTGATGAACCTCTGGGTGCACTGGATTTAAAACTTCGCAAACAGATGCAGATTGAACTCAAGCGTTTGCAAAGAAAACTGGGAATAACATTCATCTATGTCACCCATGATCAGGAAGAAGCAATGTCTATGTCAGATCGCATCGCAGTCATGAAGGACGGTGTCATCCTCCAGCTCGACAAGCCGACTGAAATCTACAACAGACCAAACTGCCGCTTTGTTGCTGACTTTATCGGCGAATCAAATATTTTGAGTGGTGTTGTGACTTTGGCGGAGGATGACCTGCTGACTGTACAGACACAAAACGGAACGGTAAAGACAAAGGGCGCAGGCTTTGAAAAGGGTGAAGAAATTGACATTTCCGTGAGAACCGAGTCTCTGATCTGTTCGGCAGAGCCTACAGAGGAGTTCTGCATAAAGGCAAAGATTCGTGATTTTACCAACATGGGTACTGTGACGAAAACCAGCCTGATACTGCCTGACGGAAAAGAAATTCGCATGTCAACCTTTGAACAGGATCCGAATTTAAGCGAAGGACAGGAGGTATACGTTTCCTGGAAACCTGAGAAATCAACTCCGATTCACAGAGATAAAAAGGAGGCGGAGTCATGTCAGTAGTTACAGGCCGAGCGAAGAAAGGTAACAGGCTGCCAATGCTGGCACAGGCAGGTCCTGTGTCGCTGTGGATGATAGTCTTTGTCACGCTCCCAATGCTTTTCATCATATTCATCAGCTTTATGAGCAGGGGAACCTTTGGCGGCGTTGAATATACGCCTTCAATGGAATCCTATGAGACAATGATGGAAATTACTTATTTCCACGTTATTACAAAAAGTATCGGTGTTGCGGCGGAAACAACCATAGCATGCTTACTCGTAGGCTATCCGTTTGCTTATTATATTGCCCGCAAGCCTGCGGATGTGGCGTCCAGATTGATTACACTTTTGATGATTCCTTTCTGGACAAACTCGCTGATGAGGCTTAATGCGTGGATGCTGATTTTCCAGACAAACGGGCCGGTAAACAACTTTCTGGTTAACGTGAACCTGATTGAAAAGCCGATTACGTTCATATTTACCGATGGGCTGGTACTTTTAGGACTTATTACAAACTATCTGCCGTTTGCGGTACTGCCTATGTATTCCTCGATAGAAAAGCTGGAAAAGCCTGTTTTGGAGGCTTCTGCAGATTTGGGTGCAAATCCGCGTCAGACACTGTTAAAGGTTACGCTGCCTCTGACTATTCCGGGAATATTCTCGGCTATAATCCTGACATTCATCCCGGCACTGGGAACATATGTAATTACGGATATGCTGGGCGGAGGAAAAGTCCTGTATATAGGTAATATCATAAAGAACCAGTTCGGAACTATCCGCAACTGGCCGCTGGGTGCAGCACTTTCGGTACTGCTTTTGGCAATTACTGCATTAATGCTGTTCCTTTACTCCAGATTCGCCAAAGTGGAAGATATGGAGGTGGTCTAGATGAGCAGAGAAGGAAAGGTAAATCGCAGGCTGCAAAGACAGCGCCTTCGCAAGATTCCATGGACCGTATTTATGACACTGGTCTATGCCAGCTTTTACATTCCGGTAATGGTAATGATTTTGTTCTCGTTTAACGATGCAAAGCGAAATTATTCCTGGATGGGATTCACCACACATTGGTATCCAAAGCTGTTTTCATTCGGAAACCACGATTTATGGGAAGCACTGGTGTATTCTCTGGTTATTGCTGTGCTGGCCACGGTAATAAGTGTTGTAATAGGTGTTCTGGGCGGTATTGGATTAAAGAAATATGAATTCCACGGAAAGAAATTCATTAACATGATGCTTTTCATTCCGATTGTAGTGCCGGAAATAGTAATGGCTGTATCAATGCTGATTATCTTTATGGTAATAGGCGTAAAGCTGGGGCTTGCGACCATTGTAATCGGACACTGCACATTCTGCATACCGTATGCGGTAATCGTTATAAAGGGCAGAATAACAGGCGATAATGAGACACTTCAGGAAGCCTCGATGGATTTGGGCGCTACAAAGCTGCAAACCTTTATAAAGGTAACGATTCCGAGCATAATGCCGGGAATTATGTCAGCAGCGTTTCTGTCATTTACGCTATCCATTGATGATGTCATTATTTCGAACATGCTTGCCGGTGCCAGCCAATCGACTCTGCCTGTTCTGATTCTTTCGGTAAACAGGACGGGTATCACGCCTGACATCAATGCACTCACTACGGTAATGGTTATCGTAATGCTGTTTGGAATGGCGATAATGAATGTCCTTCAGAGGATTCATAAAAAAAGAGAAGCCGCAAGCTTGGCGGAAAGTGATGAACGTATTCGTGCTGCAAGGCTTGCAGCTGAAGAATATAATTAATTTTTATTAATTTAATTAAGCAACGCACTGAGAGGAGGTTGTTTTATGAAAACTAAGTTATTGGCAGTGGTTCTCGTACTTGTTATGGTATTTGCACTTACCGCATGCGGGGACAGCGGTTCCGAATCAGGCAACGCAGGATCGGAATTAAACATCTTTATGTGGGGTGATTATATCTCTGACGAAACAATTACCGATTTTGAAAATGAAACCGGAATTGACGTTAACCTCAGCTACATGAATGATAATGCTGATTCCGTTAACAAGCTTACAGCAGGAGCCGGTGGAGAGTATGATCTTATCATGACATGCGATGCATACATGGAATCCCTGATTAACGGTGGTTATCTCGAAGAGCTGGATCTTTCAAAGATTCCTAACGCAGAGAATATCAACAAGGCTTACTGGACAGAGCAGAACCAGAAGTATTGCATCCCTTACCTGATGAACTATATCTATGTAGTTTACGACACAGAAAGATGCCCAATCGATATCACATGCTATAACGACCTGATCAGACCGGAACTCAAGGGACAGCTCGGTTCTATCGACGGAGCGCGCAACCTGTTCCCAATCGCACTTATTGCGCTGGGTTACGACCCGAACTCAACTGAGGAATCAGAAATCGCAGAAGCATATGAATGGCTCAAGAAGTACAACGACAACGTAGTTGCATACGGTTCCACAGAGACTAACATCGTAAACGGAACAATCTCTGTAATGCTTACATATGACGGAAATACAGCAGAAGCTATGGCATCCATGGGAGATAACAACACCTTAACTGTAGCACCTTTCACAGAGGATCCTGTACAGCTCGGATTTGACCTCTATGTAATTCCAAAGGGTGCAACTCACATGGATAATGCATATGCATTCTTAAACTACATCACAGATCCTGAAGTAATGGCAAAGAACCTTGTGGAAAATCCATATTCATGCCCGAATGACGCTGCAGTAGCTGCCGCTTCCGAGGAATACAGAAACGGTCCTGCATTCGATTTTGACTACAAGGAAAACGTATTCTTCCAGGAAGACGTTGGCGATGCCATCAAGACCTATGACAAATACTATCAGAAGTTAAAGGTAGGTATAGGCGAATAATCGAATTGGGAGGAGAGCAAGTTGATCGATTTCAAAGAACAAGAAAAAATAGACAGCGTGCGTGGTGCTTTGGCACTGCGTTCGCAGATTGAACCGCTCGCAGACGGCATTTGGAAAAAGGGGCTTAAAAACCTGTGCTATCTGGGTATCGGCGGTACCTGGGCAAGCTGCCAGCAGGTAGTTTGCTACATGAAGGAGCGCACCTGCTTGGACGTATTCGCAATCAATGCTGCAGAATACAACACTACAGGGGACTGCAAAATCGGAAAGGGTACCTGTGTGGTTATTTCCTCCGTTACCGGAACTACCACCGAGATTGTACAAGCGGTAAAACTGGTACAGAGCAAAGGTGCAGAGGTCATCGGTTTCATAGACAAAGCAGATTCAGAGCTTGCCGGACTTGTTGACTACTGCATTACATATCCCATCAATGAGCAGATGAAATTCTTTATCACAGCCGATCGTTTCATGCATCTTAACGGGGAATTACCGGAGTATGAAGAAATGTATGCGGAGTTTGATAAGTATCTGCCGGAAGCACTCGTTCAGGTTGAAAAGGATTCCGATGATTTCGCTAAAAACTATGTCAGTGCACATAAAGACGATGAGCTGCACTATTTTGTGGGCGGCGGAACGCTCTATGGAGCGACATATTCCTATGCAATGTGTTTTTGGGAAGAAATGCACTGGCTCAGAAGCAAATCGATTCACTCTGCGGAATTCTTTCACGGCACCCTTGAAATTATCGACAAGGACACTGCAGTAACAGTGTTTGTCGGTGAAGACAAGCAGCGCCCGCTTGGCGAGCGTGTGGCAAAATTCCTGCCGCGCATTTGTGAAAATTATACTATAATAGATACAAAGGACTACAAGCTGCCGGGAATCTCCGAAAAGTATCGCGGCAGAGTCTGCCATATGGTAATGCGCGCTGTTACAAATCGTATCGATGCGCATCTTGTAGATCAGACCGGTCATGATATGAGTCTGAGACGCTATTACAGAAAGATGGACTATTAAAGGAGCCATTATGAAGAAAATCGCATGTATCGGCGACAACTGCATAGATTTTTACGATGAAACCGGCGAAAGCTATCCCGGAGGAAATCCCGTAAACGTTTCTGTATATCTGCAAAGACTCGGACTTGAGTCTTCATACATAGGAATAGTCGGAGACGATGAATACGGTCGGTTGATGATTAATTCCATAAAGGATAAAAATGTGGATGTCAGTCACATGAAGGTGCTGAAGGGCAATACCGCAATCACCCATGTGAAAAGAGTTGACGGTGAACGCGTTTTCGGCGAAGACGATCCGGGTGTTGCAAAGGATTTTTTTCTGACGGATGAGGATTTAGACTTTATTGCCGGGCATGATTTGGTGGTTACGGGGCTTTGGGGCTATACGGAGCCGTTCCTTGCAAAAATAAAGGAGCGCGGAATTCCCATTGCCTATGACGCATCCGACCATCCGACTCTGCCGCAGTGCAAGGAGGGTATAAAGCAGGCCGATTATCTGTTCTTTTCTGATGATGATTCGTCGGAAACAGACCTGCGCCTCAGGATGCAGAGCATTGCGCGAAAAGGACCAAAGGTCGTTGTAGCCATGCGTGGAAAGTACGGCAGTCTGGCCCTGGAGGGTGACAGATTTGAGTCGCTTGGCGTGGAAAAATGTGACGTTGTGGACACCATGGGTGCTGGAGACAGCTATATAGCGGGCTTTATGAGTTCCTATATCGGCGGTGCCGACCTTTTGGAATGCATGCGAAAGGGTTCGCAAACCGCGGCCGTTACCATAGGCTATAAGGGCGCATGGTAATCAAAGCAAAATAAAAAGCAGATGGTTAAAACCATCTGCTTTTTTCTTGGCGGAGACGGTGGGATTCGAACCCACGTGCCCGGAACCGGACAACCGCATTTCGAGTGCGGCTCGTTATGACCACTTCGATACGTCTCCGAATATTAAGCATGTGCGTAGCAAAGCACGCTTATATATTATAGCACAGCGCAAAGCCGATTTCAAGTCAAAAAGGTGCCTGTCCCCAATTTGGCGGTGTTCCCAATTTGTCGGGGAAATGGAAAATTATTAAAAAACGTGATAGAATAAGATTAATAGGATTTAAGGAAAAAGCTTTTATGATATTAACGAAAGGAAAAGACAATGTACGCATACGGAGCGGACGTGGGCGGCAGCTCGGTAAAGATTGGATTTGCTGAGGTCAGCGGCACTGAGATTAATCTGATCAGGCGGTTTGAAATAAAGACAAACACCGAAAACGCAGGGGAGGCAATCTTAAAGGATTTAGCTCTCGCAATCGATAAAGACATCGTAGAAAACGGATTAACCAAAGACATGATAGCAGGTGTCGGAATCGGTGTGCCCGGTCCGGTGCTTCCTGATGGCACGGTGAACAGATGCATAAACCTCGGCTGGGGAGTCTTTAACGTGGAACAGGAGTTTTCAAATCTGTGCGGGCTAAGGACCCGTGCGGGAAATGATGCCAATGTGGCGGCTCTCGGCGAAATGGCTTTTGGCGCGGGCAGAGGCTATGAGGACCTGGTTATGGTAACGCTCGGGACAGGAATCGGCGGAGGTATAGTCCTTGGCGGCAGAATCTTTAAGGGCAGCACCGGTGCGGGTGGAGAAATCGGTCACATGCATGTAAACGATGCAGAGTCGGAGCCTTGCACATGCGGCAATTACGGCTGCCTGGAGCAGTATGCTTCGGCTACCGGGATCGTGCGGCTTTATGAAAGCAAAATAGGCAGGGGCGGTATGATGAGCCTCAGCGGCATGACAGGGCTTACATGTAAGGACGTCTTTGCCAATGCAAAATCGGGAAACGGAAAGGCTATGGCTGCGATTGACGATGCGGCGGATTATCTCGGTAAGGCGCTTGCAAATGTGGCGGCCGTGGTAAATCCGCAAATCTTTGTCCTTGGCGGTGGTGTGATGAACGAAGACGGGATGATGCTCGAAAAAATCAGAGAAAGCTTCAAAAAATACGCATTCCACGCATGCAGAAAGGCAAAAATAGAGAAAGCACAGCTCGGAAATGATGCAGGAATTTACGGCGCGGCGTTTCTGGCTACTTTGGGGTAAGATATGGCACATTACACATACATGCTGCTTTGCAGCGATAATTCAATATACTGCGGATATACAACAGACCTTGCAAGGCGCGAAGCCATGCACAATGCAGGCTCAGCTTCACGCTGCACCAGATCCAGACGGCCTGTGAAGCTGGTCTACTACGAGACCTTTGCGACAAAGAGCGAGGCTCTTGCGCGGGAAGCGGCATTAAAAAAGCTGAAGCACGACGCAAAGGCAAAGATGATTGAGGAGTTTAGGGGACTGCTCCCTTCCGAGGCAGGACCGCTGCTCTATACGGAGCGCCTTTTGGTACATCCGATTCTGAATGAAGAGTCGGATTTCGAGGAAGAAAATCCGAAAGACATGTACTGGAACGCAGATTGGAAGATTTCTCTCAGATACACCGGAATGGAGAGCTTGGCGGATGACGCAGAAGATGACGCAGAGGAGCCGCAGGAAGATGCGGATGAAAGCATAGGGAGCCTTAAATTCAGTGGACCTCCGGCAAAGGGCATGGTAGAGATAAGCTTTGAAGTTCAAGAGGAGTTTGCCGGGCAAGGCTACACGACTGAAGCTGCCAGAAGCCTGATTGAATGGGCTTTTCACCAAAAAGGTGTCCGTTTCATAGAGGCGGAGGCAGAGACAAAAAATCATGCGGCTCGACGAGTGCTTGAAAAATTGGCATTTCAACCGTGCAGTATGGGTGAGGCAACAGTACGCTACAGATTACAGCTGAGAAAATAATGGTTTTTTAATAAAAAAGTTGCAAATTGTACATGTTTGAGATTATAATATAATCTAATATTATTAATATTTTGACTGTTCTAATATTTAGCCGGAGGTAGTCATGGAAAAAGGTATTCTGATTGTAGACGATTCGCCTCTTAACAGAGGGCTGCTTAGCGATATCCTTTCCGACGAGTACAACATTCTGGAAGCCGAATCAGGCGAAAAGGCTGTAATTGCACTTTCACGGAATGCTGATGACATTCATCTGGTTTTACTGGATCTCAACATGCCCGGTATGGGCGGTTTTGAGGTACTTCGCTGGATGAAAGCGAAAGGATTACTCGACAGTATTGCGGTAATTGTCATATCCGCCGAGAATTCAAACACTATAATCGAAAAGGCTTATGAGCTGGGCGTAACGGATTACATAAGCAGACCTTTTGATACGATTATAGTGCGTCGTCGCGTCTCGAATACCATAGCGCTCTATGCAAAGCAGCGCAGGCTCGAAGATCTGGTCATTGACCAGATGTATAAAAATGAGCGAGACAACAAGCTGATGATTTCGATTCTCAGCCATATTGTCGAATTTCGAAACGGTGAAAGCGGCGCGCATATCATACATATTAACGTACTGACGCGTATGCTGCTTGAAAGACTTGCGGAAATAAGCGAAGATTACAATCTTTCATCAATAGATATTAACCTCATCAGCACGGCTTCGGCACTTCACGATATAGGGAAAATTACGGTTCCTTCGTCAATACTTAACAAGCCGGGACGCCTGACAGGCGAGGAATTTGAAATTATGAAGCAGCATGCGGCTCGTGGGGCAGAAATGCTGAAATCGCTTGAGGCTTTTCAGTCGGAAAGGCTGATAGAGGTGGCTTATCAGATTTGCAGGTGGCATCATGAAAGATATGACGGCAGCGGCTATCCTGACGGTTTGGCAGGCGAAGCAATTCCGATTGCGGCTCAGGTCGTTGCCATTGCCGATGTTTATGATGCTCTGACCAGCAATCGCTGCTACAAGATTGCCTTTCCTCACGAAAAGGCAATGAGCATGATTATTAACGGGGAGTGCGGACAGTTCAATCCGCTGCTTTTAAGATGCCTCGGAGATATATCGGACGATATTCCGGCCAGACTTGAAGAAGCGGGTGAAAGCAAGTTTGCAAAGGCTGATTTGCAGGCTATTGCAGAGAACGCTCTGGGTAAAGCCAATATTAAAATGCCAAAGATGACACATTGATATACAATTAATTTTCGGGGGTAAGACCAATGGATATTTCAGACGCCCGATTGCCACTAAAGACTAAAGCGGCATATGGCGTAACGGCGGTAGCCGACCAATGTTTATTTTATCTGTACGGAACATTTTTCATGTTCTATTTGACCACAGTAGCGGGAGTAAGACCCGCTGCGGCAGGCGTAATTTCCGCCGTAGGCGCAATATGGGATGCAATAATGGCGGCGGTTGCGGGATACATATCTGACAATCATCATTCAAAGTACGGGCGGCGTAAACCGTTCATCATGACATTTGCATTTCCTATGGCGGCGGTGACGGCTCTGATGTTCACCAATTTTGGCCTGCCGATGGGAATGAGAATAGCTTATTATACCGTGATTTGCCTGGCATACTGGTCATTCTTCCCACTGTTCTTCATTCCGTTCCTTGCGTGGGGCGCAGAGCTTACGGAGGATTATACGGAAAGAACGACGCTACGTTCGTATGCTTATGTGGGAAACACCGTGGGTATGGCACTCGGAACCTTGGTGCCGACAGTTCTGGTGGACTATTTAATCGGATGGGGACGCAGCGAAACAGGTGCATGGAGCGGTGCAATGACGGCCGTGGCAGTGTGCATTTTCGCAGTGCTTTTCTTTGGCCCGATGGCGGTAAAATCGAAATCAAATGCCCTTTCCGCAGAGGAAAAGGCTGCGAGAAAAGCAGAAAAGGCCGCAAAGAAAGCGGCGGGCGAGGGCGGTATTATTTCGTCCTTAATAACAATGCTGCGCGAGTTTGGCTCTGTACTAAAGCTTCGCACACTCATATATATTCTGACCGCAAGCGTGCTTTACCTCATGGCAAGCACTATTTTTGCGTCCGACAGGATGTATTTCTTTACATATAACCTGGGAATTTCGGGTAAAGCCACCAGCATCCTTATGGCGGTGTGCACTTTTTCGGGCGCAGCGCTGCTCCCGCTTGTTGCAGTTACAAAAAAGAGCGTGGATAAAAAGATGCAGTACGTGGTGGGTATGTGCGGATGCGCGGCTGTAATGCTGGTGTTTAGATTTGTGGCGCCTGAGAGCTTTGTGGCTGCGGCAGTCGTAATGTTCGCATTCGGTGTAAGCAATATGATCTACTGGCAGCTCTTGCCTGCAATGCTTTACGACGTCTGCGAGGTGGATGAACTTGTTACCGGAAAGCAGCGGCAGGGAACGATTGTGTCGCTCCAGTCGCTTGTAGAATCGGTATCGGAGGCTGTCGGAATCCTCGCGCTTGGCTTTATTCTGGAGCTTGCGGGCTTTAGTGAGGCACTTTCCGTGCAGCCGGGTAGCGCGCTATTTTGGACAAGCAACTGCTTCACCGTTTTGCCGGTGGTATTCATGGTGGCCTCAGCGGTGCTTATTTACATCTATCCGATCACGTCAAAGAACTTCGCCCGCATCGTAGCGGCAGTGGAGGCGCAAAGGCGCGGGGAAAAGCCGGAGCTTGCGGAGTTTAAGGATGTGCTGTAGTTCAGACCTGTCCCTGAAATAGAAAAAATTCCAATTTGGGGACTGGCACCAAATTAGAAAAAAGGCGAATTTGGTGCCTGTCCCCAGATTGGAATTAGCACTCTCGACTTGACAGTGCTAATGAAAGTGGTATAATAATTGTGGTGCCTATAGTGGGCGCCACAATTTTCTTTTAATAAAAGTGATAACAGCTGTTACTGCAGCGGTTTCACCGAATATAGACTAGGGGGCAACAAACATGAAAAAGAAACAGTTCAAGGCAGAATCCAAAAAGCTTTTGGATATGATGATTAACTCCATTTACACGCACAAGGAAATATTCCTTCGTGAAATCATTTCAAATGCCAGCGATGCAATAGACAAGCTCTATTACAGGGAGCTTACGGAGAAAAAGACGGGACTTTCCCGCAGCGATTTTAAAATACGCATTGAGGTAAACAAGGATACCCGCGAAATTACAATCAGCGACAACGGTATAGGAATGAACGAGGCGGAGCTTGAGTCAAACCTCGGTACTATCGCGCGCAGCGGATCGCTTGACTTTAAAAAAGACGAAGCCAATGCAGAGGGCATGGCAAAGGAAGACATCAACATCATCGGACAGTTCGGCGTAGGCTTCTACTCGGCATTTATGGTAGCTGACAGAGTCACCGTAGTGACAAAGAAGTTCGGTGAGGATACAGCATTCCGCTGGGAGAGCGAGGGTGCGGCAGGCTACAGCATAGAGCCTTGCGAAAAGAGCAGCCACGGTACGGATGTAACCCTTCACATAAAGGAAAACACAGCAGAGGAAAACTATGATACGTATCTTGATCAGTACGGCATTCAGAGCCTGGTAAAAAAGTATTCGGATTATATCACTTATCCTATCCTCATGAACGTAGAGACCGAAAAGGCTCTGCCAAAGGAAGAGGGCAAGGAGGACGAGGAAACAAAATACGAAACAGTCATCGAGGAACGCACGTTAAACAGCATGGTTCCTATCTGGAAAAAGAACAAATCCGAGATCAAGGATGATGACTACAATAACTACTACAGGGAAAGATTCTACGATTTCACGGAACCTGCGCTACACATCCACACAAAGGCAGAGGGCCAGGTTTCATACGATGCACTGCTTTACGTACCTTCCAAGGCACCGTACAATTATTACAGCAAGGAATACGAAAGAGGCCTCGCACTCTACACAAACGGCGTGCTGATTATGGAAAAGTGTGCGGATCTGCTTCCTGAATATTTCAGCTTTGTGCGCGGCGTAGTCGACAGTGCCGATTTGTCGCTTAACATTTCGCGTGAGATGCTGCAGCACGATAGACAGCTCAGGCTTATCGAAAAAAATCTCGAAAAGAAGATCAGTGCAGAGCTTATAAAGCTGCAGACTGAGGACAGAGAAAAGTATGCCGCATTCTTCAAGGAGTTCGGCATGCAGATAAAGTTCGGCTGCTACGATAGCTACGGACTGAACAAGGACAAGCTGCAGGACCTCCTCGTTTACTATTCATCGCTTAACGAAGAGCGCCCGACTACGCTCAAGGAGTACATCGGCCGTATGAGAGAAGGCCAGGAAAAGATCTACTACGCAAGCGGCGAAAGCCTCGACAAGATCAAGGCACTGCCTCAGACAGAGGCGGCCGAGGCAAAGGGCTACGAAGTGCTCTACATGACAGACCACATCGACGAGTTCTGCGTACAGATGATGATGAATTACGACGGCAAGCAGTTTGCAAACATCTGCGCAGCTGATTTCGACCTCTCCACAGATGCCGAAAAGGAAGAAATAAAAAAGGAAAATGAAGAGGCAAAGGATATCTTAAAGGTGATGAAGGATGCGCTCGGAGATTCCGTAAAGGAAGTGCGCTTTACAAATCGCCTCGCAAAATATCCTGTATGCCTGACAAGCGCGGGCGAGCTTTCCATCGAGATGGAAAAGACATTAAACGCAATGCCGACATCCGAAAAGGTAAAGGCAGATCTGGTGCTTGAAATAAATGCCGATCACAAAATTGCAGGCAGCGTAAAGGCGCTTGCAGGCGACGAAGAAAAGTTAAAGGATTATGCGGTAATTCTTTACGATATGGCCCGCATGATTTCGGGACTCAGTGTAGAAGATCCCGCAAAGCTTTCCGAGCTTGTCTGCGGACTTATGTAAGAGAAAGAGACGATAATGGATTATATAAAGGGAACGATTGTAACAACAACCGGCGAGCTTGACGGGGTCGAGGCCTTGCTGATGGACATGGGAATTGACTCGCTCGAAATAAACGACCCACGCGATATAGAGGATCTCCTTAACAAAAAGAATGATTATGACTGGGACTATATAGATCCAAAGGTAATGGCCCGGTCGGGAGAAGAGCCTTCAATCAGCTTTTATCTCAGCGATGATGAAGAGGGCAGAAAGAAAGCGTGCGAGGTGGAAAAGCTTTGCGCCGAAAAGGGCTTTCACTGCGAGACCGGCGTAGTCAGCGATTCAGAGTGGAAGGACAAATGGAAGGAATACTTCAAGCCCGCTCACATTACAGATCGCATCGTCGTAAAGCCGACGTGGGAGCCGTATGCGAAAAAGGAAGGCGAGCTCGTAATAGAAATCGATCCCGGTGCGGCTTTTGGCACGGGAACACATCCTACAACCACAGGCTGCATTACGCTTTTGGAAAAATATCTGAAACCGGGCATGAGCGTTCTCGATGTCGGCTGCGGCAGCGGCATACTTGCAATTGCGGCAGGGCTTCTCGGTGCGGGAGATGTGCTTGGGATAGAAATCGACCCTGTGGCGGTGGAAATAGGAAGGGAAAATGTCGAGCTTAACAGACTCTCCGGCAGAGTAAAGGTTTGCTGCGGCGACTTGACAAAGGGAGTAGACTACGAAGCTGATATTGTCGTTGCTAACCTGATGGCCGACCTTGTAAAAATGCTCACAGGCGATGTGGCGCGTCATATTAAAAAAGGCGGCATCTATATTTCATCGGGGATACTGCTTGAGCTTAAAGAAGAGCTTTGCGATTTCATAGAGGTCTGCGGTTTTGAAATTATTGACGTTTATGAAAACGAAAATGACGGCGGATGGTGTGCAATAGCGGCCAGACTGAAATAGGCAAATAAACTCGCGAGGTGGCTATGGGTAAAATATTTGTAAGTCCGGGCGAAATTTCGGACGCAACAATTGATATAACAAATCCGGGAGATGTTCATCATCTGACCAGAGTGCTGCGCGTAAAATGCGGAGACGAGCTCGAAATATCCGATGGAGTCAAATGGGAATACGTTACCCGTATCGAGGAAATTGAAAAGGACAGAATCGTGTGCCGCATAGAGGATCGCCAGGCTCACTCGAGGGAACCGAAAACAAGAGTGACTCTCTATCAGGGCTTCCCAAAGGGAGCAAAGATGGACACCATTATTCAGAAATGCGTGGAGCTGGGTGCACACGAAATCGTACCTGTATATATGGACAGAAGCATCGTCACCGACACCGGAAAGGGCGAAAAAAAGGCGGAGCGCTGGCAAAAAATCGCAGATGAAGCGGCGACTCAGTGCAGACGGGGAATTCGGCCAAATATAGCCATTCCCGAGAAAGCAAGTAAAATATTTAATAGCATAGTTAAACATAAACTTATCATTTTGCCCTATGAAAATGAAGAGGGCAGATCGCTGAAGGATGCACTTGCCGATTTTAGGAAAAATCATCCGGAGGATGCGGAAAAGGGTGCGGATATTGCTCTCATAATAGGTCCCGAGGGCGGCTTTTCGGACAAGGAGGTTGCCTGTTTCAGGGAAGCGGGAGCAGAGGTGGTGACACTCGGTAAGACCATCCTTCGCACGGAAACGGCGGGGCCTGCGGCGCTTGCCATGATAATGTACGAACTGGAGTTATAATTTATGAAGGTCAGCTTTTACACCCTCGGGTGCAGAGTAAATCAATACGAGACGGAAATGCTAAAGGAAAGGTTCCGTGCAGCCGGTTACGAGACGGTAGGTGAGGAGGAATTCGCCGATGTATATGTAATCAATACCTGCACGGTTACAAGCCTTGCCGATCGAAAGAGCCGTCAATTTATACGCCGGATGAAGAGGTTAAATCCGGCGGCTTTTGTATGCGTAACAGGCTGCTATGCGCAAATCAGCCCCGGTGAGGTTGCGGCCATCGAAGGTGTCGATTTGGTAGTAGGAACCTCCGACAAGGGTAGCATCCCGGAGCTGGTGGCAAGCCGGCTGAGTGAAAAAAGACAAAGCTGCGGCTTGGACGCTATGATTTTTGTCCGCTCTCACGAATCGGGCGAGGAATATATTGAGACGGGTACAGTCGAGAGCATGGAGGGGCGCACCAGAGCCTACATAAAGGTGCAGGAGGGCTGCAACCGCTTTTGCACTTACTGCGAAATTCCCTTCGCGAGGGGTGATGTGCGTTCAAGGCAGCCTATGATGATTCTCGAGGAAGCGGAAATGCTCCTTGCTCGCGGCTTTAAGGAAATCGTGCTGACGGGGATAAATACGGCGCTCTATGGGACTGAAAAACACTTCAGACCCGAGTTTCCAAGCGGCGGCAGCTGCGATAAATACATTCGGCTTTGGGCAGAGTCATGCGGCGGGGACGGAGCCTGCAAATACGGCACGGGACTGGAGCTGCTGCTATCCATGCTTTGTGATATAGACGCAGATTTCCGCATTCGCATAAGCAGTCTGGAGCCTACCGTAGTCAGATCCGAAGATGTGCTGAGGCTGTTAAAGTACGACAAGCTGTGCCATCACCTGCATCTGTCGCTTCAGTCGGGCAGCAACAATGTCTTGAAGGCTATGAACAGACACTATACGCGCGAAGAGTATATTGAAATAGCAAAGGCACTTTATGAATTCGATCCATGCTTCGGCATCAGTGCGGACATAATTGCAGGCTTTCCGGGAGAAAGTGAGTCGGATTTTTCCGAGAGCACGGATATGGAAATGCAGATACCGTTTTGCAAGGTTCACGCCTTTGATTACAGCAAGCGACCCGGAACAAAGGCTGCCGAAATGAAGGGGCAGCTCGATCCGCAGGTAAAAAAGCGCAGAGTAAAGGAGCTGATACGCTGCGGAGAAATCAGTCAGAAAAAATTTTTCGAAAAATGCATAGGCAGCGATAGAGTTGTTCTGGTTGAGGAATATATTGAAGAGCTGAGTCTTTATGCAGGATACACTGATAATTATGTAAGAACGTATATCTGCGCAGATAATGATATTTTAGGCACTTTTGTCACTGTCAGACTCGAAAAAGAATTCCGTGACGGAATGCTTGGAAAATGCCTTTAAACACTTGTTTTTTGTTTAAAAATGATGTATATTTCGGTAAAAGTAATATAAATAAGGAAGGAGTATAAACGATGTCAGATTGTATTTTTTGCAAGCTTGCAAGCGGCGAGATCCCGACAAACGTGGCATACGAGGACGATAAAATCTTTTGCTTCCACGATGCGGAGCCGCAGGCACCTGTCCATGTTTTAGTTATTCCGAAAAAGCACATAGCTTCACTGGACGATCTGAAACCGGAAGATGAAGCCCTGATGGGTTATATTACAATGAAAATACCTGAAATTGCGAAAAAGCTCGGGCTGGATAACGGCTACAGAGTTGTTTGCAATTGCGGTGAGGATGCATTCCAGACCGTAAAGCATCTCCATTTCCATGTACTCGGTAAACGTAAGCTTTCCTGGCCGCCGGGCTGATGTAAACAGTATTCAGTGGAAATATTAAGAGAAAAGTAAGTAGGATGCGAGTAATAGAGTATTTTAGCAGTATGGGCGCTCGCCCGTCTGATGTACACAGATATCACAAACAGATAGAGGGGTACAACCTGAAAGCGCTGTTTCGCTACAGCGGCATGGTAGTACCTCTTGCTGTGGTTGTCATCCTCACTTCATTCTTTTATGAGGAGGGTGCGGATACCATAGCGGCCATGGCTGTGGCATGCGGCCTTTCTGTCGTTACAATGTGGCTGTCATACAGATACTATAACAGCAATAATCGAAACCGTGTTCTGATATATGCGTTTTTAACGACATATAATATTTTAATGTACGGTATAGCAATTTATACCGGCGTCTTTGCAAACCGCACCAGCGTGGGACTGCTTTTTATCCTGCTTTTGATGGTAGTGCAGCTGAATTACCTGATATCTCCTATATGGAGCATGATAATGACGCTGATTCCTTGTGCGGCCTTTTGCGTGTCGAGCATACTTTGCAAGGTACCCGATCTCTATCTTCAGGACTGCAGAAATGCCCTGATTACATTTGTGGCGGGGACAGTGCTCGGCTTTATAAACTCCAGGGAAAGAATGCAGTTTATCGTTGCGAACGGCAGACTCACCAGAGAAGTCGGCATGCTTTCATATGCGACCGAAACCGATCCTTTGACGGGACTTTACAATAAAATTGTCACTCAGGAAAAGCTCGCAGATCTCGCCAGAGACTGCGCGGAAAAAAAGTACAGCATATTTGCCGCTCTGATAGATATAGACTTTTTCAAAATGTACAACGACACCTACGGGCATCCGATGGGCGATGAGGTACTGAGGAGAGTGTCGATGAAGATGAAGAGGCTTGCCGAGGAATATGATATTATTTCCGGCAGGGTCGGAGGAGAAGAGTTCCTGCTCTGTGGTGTGGTCGGGAGCGAAAATCAGGCAATCAGGATTTGCGAGAGGCTGCGCTACGATATAGAAAGCCAGAAAATCGAGCATATCAAGTCCGAGGCTGCACCGGTGCTGACCATTAGCGTCGGAGTGGTATTCGAGAGCATGGGCGGAGAGCTTACATCCGATGAGCTTTACGAGCTGGCGGATAAAGCACTTTATCAGGCAAAGCGTTCGGGCAGAAACTGTGTTAAACGTTACCCGTTAAAAAATGCTTGATTATTTGATGATTTGGTATTATAATACTTGTGTTATGTGCGATTCCGTTCAAGCATTATATTTCGAAATAAGGCAGGAGGTGAGTTAGAATATGGCACAGGTTATCGTAAGAGAAAACGAAAGTCTTGAAAGCGCTCTGAAGAGATTCAAGAGATCATGCGCAAGAGATGGCGTAATGTCCGAGCTTAGAAAGAGAGAACATTATGAAAAGCCAAGCGTACGCAGAAAGAAAAAGTCCGAGGCAGCAAGAAAAAAGGCAAAGAAATACTAATTCACATTTTCATGCATAACATTGCGAAAGAGGTGTTAAAATGACCTTAAAGGACAGATTAACAGAAGACTTCAAAGAGGCAATGAAGGCTCATGACGAAGTCAAAAAAAACACAATCAGCTTTGCTCGTGCGGCTATAAAGCAGTACGAGGTAGATCACAGAGGCGAAGAACTTGACGATGCAGCTATCGCTCAGATTCTGCAAAAGCAGGTAAAAATGAGAAGAGACGCCCTCGCCGATTTTGAAAAAGCAGGAAGAACGGATTTGGCAGATTCATACAAGGCTGAAATCGAGGTATTAAATGCATATCTCCCTAAGCAGCTCACCGAAGAAGAAATCATGGCTATCGTAAAGGAAACCGCAGCAGCTCTCGGTATCGAGGGCGGCAAGCAGAACATGGGCAAGCTCATGGGACCTGTAATGGGTAAGGTTAAAGGCGTGGCCGATGGTAATGCGGTAAAGAAGGCTGTCGAAGCTTTTCTCGCATAACAGAATATTGATATTAAACAGGAGAGAAATCTCCTGTTTTTTATTGCAGCTGCTACTGTAATCGATTTTTTCGATAACGGGCACGGGGCAATTTATGTGTTTATCTATGTATCAACATCGGTAAACTTGTTATATTCACATTAATCGGGTATAATAGTAGATGTATAACTATGAGAAGGGAGACCGGAATTTGACCACACGTGCAATTGACCAAACCATTGATGTCGTAATGCTGTTCGGAAATCTCGATGAGAATCTGAAAGCAGTCGAAGAGCACTGCAATGTTCAGATAGTTCAAAGGGACGGTGAGCTTATCATAACAGGCGATAATGAACCTCTGGCAGAGTTTATCCTGCAGGAATTTATCGGTATACTGTCAAAGGGCGAGCCGCTGGATCAGCAAAAGGTCAGCTATGTCATCAGTCTTGCGGATGAAGGTGTTTCCTACACCGAAACCAGGATGGACAAAGATATACTCTGCTTCACACACAGAGGAAAGCCTATAAAGCCGAAAACACTGGGCCAGAGGGAATATGCGGAGTGTATCAGAAAGCATGATGTTGTGTTCGGCATAGGTCCCGCAGGCACGGGCAAGACATATCTTGCGGTTGCAATGGCAATCTCGGCTTACAAGCAAAAGCAGGTTCAAAAGATTATTCTCACAAGACCGGCGGTTGAAGCCGGCGAGAGGCTTGGATTCCTGCCGGGCGACATGCAGGAAAAGGTCGACCCTTACCTTCGCCCTCTGTATGATGCTCTGTACGACATACTCGGCAGAGATGCGGCACTGAAAATGAAGGAAAAAGAGTTCATCGAAGTGGTGCCGCTTGCTTACATGAGAGGACGTACGCTCGATTCGAGCTTTATCATTCTCGACGAAGCCCAGAACACCACCAGAGAACAGATGAAGATGTTCCTCACCAGAATGGGCTTTGGCTCAAAGATGATTATCACAGGCGACGTAACGCAGATAGACCTGCCGCGCGGCAGACGTTCGGGGCTTGTGGAGGCTTCAAAGATTCTAAAGAATGTGGACGGCATAGACTTTTGCTATCTGAAGGACGTGGATGTGGTACGTCACGAGATGGTAAAGAAAATTATCGGTGCCTATGACCGCTACTACGAAAAGAATCCGGACGAGCTTTATGAAGATTAATATGGCGACAGCAGCCAAGCATATAAAATCTACAGAAAGAGAGAAACAGAAAATTGGAGCTATTATTTGACGAAGAAAAAATGCCTGATGCTGAAGTCATTGCCAAGATGTATGATGCGGCGATCAGGTGCATGGAGTACGCAAAGGTAGGAGACGATCAGGTTGAAATCAGCCTTTCACTCGTTTCACCGGAAGAAATACGCCAGCTGAACAAGGATTATCGCGGTGTTGATGCGGTGACCGATGTTCTGTCATTTCCACAGTATACGGATTTTGACGATCTGCCCGAGGGTGAGCCTGTAGAGCTCGGAGATGTTATCATCTGCGAGGAGAGGGCGCACGAGCAGGCAAAGGAATTTGGCCATTCATATGACAGAGAACTTTTATATCTCTTTACACACAGCGTTTTCCACCTCCTCGGCTACGACCATATGGAGGATGAGGAAAAGGCAAAGATGAGAGAAGCTGAGGAAACGGTTCTCTCGGCAATGGGACTCGAAAGGAAGTAGTAATGAAGTACAGGGATTTATACAGGAAAGCTCAGGAGATGCTGGAATATTCCTACGCACCGTTTTCAAAGTTTCATGTCGGGGCGGCACTGCTGGCAAAAAGCGGTGAGGTTTATACGGGGTGCAATGTTGAAAACTCGTCTTTTGGCGGCACTATTTGCGCAGAACGTACAGCCATGGTAAAGGCCGTCTCCGAAGGAAGCAGAGAATGGGAAGCGATTGCCATTGTATCTTCCGAAGGAAAGGCTTGGCCTTGCGGCATTTGCAGACAGTTCATGCGTGAATTTGTTGATGATGATTTTATCATCATTACGGGCGATGACGTGGAGCATCTCGAAACCTATACGATGACCGAAATTTTACCGGAAGGCTTTAAGTTATAATTATGAAGACAGGATTTGTGGGAATTATAGGTAGGCCTAATGTGGGGAAGTCCACGCTGCTTAACGCCATACTCGGCGAAAAGATAGCCATTACGACGGACAAACCGCAGACGACCAGAAACAGCATCAGAGGAATATATACCTGTGAGGATTCGCAGATTGTATTCATTGATACGCCGGGGATACACAAGCCAAAGAACAAGCTGGGTTCATATATGGATGAAATGGCAGTAAACACACTCAGAGAGGTTGATGCTGTCATATTCATTGTGGACAGCAGTCCAAAGGACGGTTCGGGCGATTCATACGTGCTGGACAAACTGAAGGAAACTCAGACGCCTAAAATTCTTGTGATAAACAAGATAGACAAAATGCCTCCCGAGGTCTTCAAGGAAACCTATGATTATTACGAAGGCTTGGGGCTGTTTTCAAAGGTTATGGGAATATCGGCCCTCGAAGGAAAGAATGTGGATGACCTCCTGGAGCACGCAAAATCGCTTCTGGAGGAAGGTCCTATGTATTTCCCTCCCGATATGGTTACAGACCATCCCGAAAGATTTATTGTCAGTGAAATAATCAGAGAAAAGGCGCTGCTCTATCTGAGAGACGAAGTGCCGCACGGGATTGCGGTCGAGATAGAAGCCTTCAGGGAAGGCAAAGACCTGACCAGCATAAATGCCTGCATTTACTGCGAAAAGAAGTCGCACAAGGGCATTATACTTGGCAGCGGCGGCAAGAAAATCAAAGGTATTGGCAGAGCTGCACGGCTCGAAATAGAAGGCTTGCTCGGCACAAAGGTTTATCTGGAGCTCTGGGTAAAGGTAAAGGAAAACTGGAGAGATTCGGATTTTGCCCTCAGCAACTTCGGATACAAGGAAAACTAAAGCTATGTATGTAGATACCGACGGGCTGGTTATACGCCAGATAAAGACGGGCGACGGACGCAGAATGTTACTGCTGCTGACAAGGAAGTACGGCAAAATCAGCGCCGGGACATCGATAAACGAAAGAGGCAAAAGCAAAAGCGCCTTGGCGATACGCCCATTCACATACGGACATTACGACATATTCAAGGGGCGCAGTGCTTACTCACTAAACGGTGCGGAGGTAAAGAGCAGCTTTTATGCGATAGGCGAGGATATCGACAAGTTCATGCTTGCCTCGCAGGTGCTCGAGTTTACCGAAAAGCTGCTGCCTGAAGAGGAGCCTAACGAAAAGATTTTTGATCTGCTGCTTGATTTTTTAAGTCTGCTCACGCAAAGAAAGGCAAAGCTGGAGACTCTTTCTTCGGGATATGCCTTCAAGGCGCTTAAATATGCAGGCCTGGAGCCGCAGCTGAATGTATGCTCATCATGCGGGAGCAGGCTGAAAAAGGAAGAGGGCAGAAACGATTTCGTTTACTTTTCGGTAAAGGACGGCGGTATTATTTGTGAGGAATGCAAAGACAAGCTTTTTCAAGGTGATGCGCCGGGCTCGAATTTGATTTATAAGGTGCGCTTTGATATAATTAATATATTAAAGTATTTTATAAACAACCCTTTGGAAAGCCTAAAAACCGTGGGGCTTTCCGAGGAAAGTCAAAAAGATGTTTCGACTATTCTTGGCTCGTACATCAGCTATCATTTGGGGATAGACAGTATGAAGTCAAAGGATATATACAAATCGTTACTTAAAGAGTAATTTAAGGAGGTATTTTTATGGATATCACAGTAGAAATGATTGATCAGGTCAAAGACAGAACAGGGGTTAGCTACAAAGAAGCAAAGGAAGCGCTCGAAAGATCGGGCGGGAATGTCGTTGATGCCATCATCGACATCGAAGAATCACTTGGAGCAAGCACAAAGAGAGCCGAAGCAAAGGACGGCAAGCAGATTATAGAAAAGCTGAAGGAGCTCGTTAAAAAGGGTAACGTATCCAAAATCCTCATAAAGAGGGAAGGAGAGGTCGTAATGAATCTGCCTGTAAATGCGGGAATCATTGCGGGACTTGTTGCACCTTGGGCCAGCCTTTTCGCAATTATCGCAGCATTCGGATTCAAGTGCGATATCGAGGTTGTTAAAGACGACGGCAGCATCCTCGATGTCAGCGAAATGACTAACGAAAAGATTGGTACAGCTGTAGAAAAGGGTTCGGTTTTTGCTAATGAACTCAAGGAAAAAGGCTTTGCAGTATATGAAACCGTAAAGGAAATGGGCGGTGAAGCATACGAGCAGGTAAAGGAAAAGGCTGCTGCTTACAAGGAGCAGTTCGATTTTGATGAAGACGAAGTCGATGCCGACGATTCAGAAGGTGTCGAAATCGACAAAGAATAAAGAATAGAGAGGTTTACACATTATGGGCAATGAAATAACGATGGAGAAGGTTGTAGCACTTGCAAAAAACAGAGGTTTTGTATTCCCGGGCTCCGAAATTTACGGCGGACTTGCAAACACCTGGGATTACGGTCCACTCGGAGTTGAGCTCAAAAATAATATCAAGCAGGCATGGTGGAAGAAATTCGTACAGACAAATCCGTACAATGTCGGTCTGGATGCAGCGATTCTGATGAATCCGCAGACATGGGTCGCATCGGGTCATTTGGGCGGATTCTCGGATCCTCTGATGGACTGCCGTGAATGCCATGAAAGATTCAGAGCAGACAAGCTTATCGAAGACTGGTGCAAGGAAAACAACTTTGAATTACCAAAGCCTATCGATGCTTTCTCGCAGGAAGAAATGAAAAATTTCGTGGACGAGAAGAACATCACTTGCCCGACATGCGGTAAACACAATTTTACAGATATACGTCAATTCAACCTGATGTTCAAGACATTCCAGGGAGTAACCGAGGATGCCAAAAACACAGTTTATCTTCGTCCTGAAACGGCACAGGGTATATTCGTAAACTTCCCTGCCGTTCAGAGAACAACACGTAAAAAGATGCCGTTTGGTATCGGTCAGATCGGTAAGTCGTTCCGTAACGAAATCACACCGGGTAACTTCATCTTCCGTGTTCGTGAGTTCGAACAGATGGAGCTTGAATTCTTCTGCGAGCCGGGCACAGACCTCGAATGGTTCAACTACTGGAGAAAGTTCTGCAAGGACTGGCTCCTGTCACTTGGTATGAAAGAGGAGAACCTGCGTCTGCGTGACCACGATCCTGAAGAGCTCTGCTTCTACTCAAAGGCAACAACAGACTTTGAGTTCCTGTTCCCATTCGGCTGGGGCGAGCTTTGGGGCGTTGCGGACAGGACGGATTACGACCTGACTCAGCACCAGAACACATCCGGAAAGGACATGACCTACTTCGATCAGGACAGAAACGAGAGATACATTCCGTATGTTATCGAGCCTTCGCTTGGCGTGGAGAGATGCTTCCTCGCATTCCTCTGCAACGCATACGAGGAGCAGGTTATAGGTCAGGACAAAAACGGCAATGATGATGTACGTAACGTGCTTCATTTCCACCCTGCACTGGCACCTTTCAAGTGTGCTGTGCTGCCGCTTTCAAAGAAGGAAGAATGCACATCTGTCGCAGAGCCGCTGTTTGAGGAGCTTTCACAGCACTTCATGGTTGACTACGACGCTGCAGGCTCTATCGGAAAGCGCTACAGAAGAGAAGATGAAATCGGTACACCGTTTTCAATCTGCGTTGACTTTGAATCAAAGGAAGACGGCTGCGTAACAGTTCGCGACCGCGACACAATGGATCAGGTTCGCATTCCTATTTCCGAAGTTCGCAGCTACATAGAAGAAAGACTTAAGTTTTAATTAGTTCCAAACAGTCGAAAGACTTTTAAGATTTTATGATTCAAATTAAAAAAGGAGATAATGACAAAATGGAGAAGTTTGTGTATTCCTTTAATGAGGGATCCAAAGACATGCGCAGCCTCCTCGGAGGTAAGGGCGCTAACCTGGCAGAAATGACAAAAATCGGTTTACCTGTACCTTTCGGTTTCACGGTAACAACCGAGGCTTGCAACAAGTACTATGATGAAAACTGCACTATCGCAGACAGCATAGTTGCCGAGATTTACGAAAAGCTGGCAGAGCTCGAAAACGTAACCGGAAAGAAGTTCGGTGACGTTTCCAATCCGCTGCTCGTTTCAGTAAGATCCGGTGCCGCATTCTCAATGCCGGGCATGATGGATACAATCCTGAATTTAGGTTTAAACGACAACACAGTTGAAGGTCTCGCAAAGCTTACAGAAAACGAAAGATTTGCTTACGACTCATATCGCAGATTCATTCAGATGTTCGGCGATGTTGTAATGGAGATCAGCAAGTCAAAGTTTGATGCAATTTTCGATGCTTGCAAGGAAAAGAACGGTTGCAAATATGACGTAGAACTTACTACAGAAAACTTAAAGGAAATCATCGTAGGTTACAAAAAGCTGGTAAAGGAAGAAATGGGCAGAGATTTCCCACAGGAGCCTAAAGATCAGCTGATGGAAGCTGTTAAGGCTGTATTCAGATCATGGAACAACGAAAGAGCCATCCTCTACAGACAGCTCAACGACATTCCGGGCAGCCTCGGAACAGCAGTAAATGTACAGTCAATGGTATTCGGAAACATGGGCAACACCTCCGGTACAGGCGTAGCATTTACTCGTAACCCTGCAAACGGTGAAAACAAGGTATTCGGCGAGTTCCTTGTAAATGCACAGGGTGAAGACGTAGTAGCGGGTATCCGTACTCCACAGCCTATCGCAGAGATGGCAAGCGCATTCCCTGAGGTTTACACAAAGTTCACAGAAATCGCTGAAATCCTCGAAAAGCACTATACAGACATGCAGGACATGGAGTTTACCGTAGAAAGAGGCAAGCTCTTCATGCTCCAGACTCGTAACGGAAAGAGAACAGCTGCGGCTGCTGTAAAGATTGCGGTAGATATGGTTGAAGAAGGCCTGATTGATAAGAAGACAGCCATCACACGTATCGAGCCTGCTCAGATCGACCAGCTGCTCCACCCTACATTCGAAAGCGAAAGCCTCTCAAAGGCAGCAAAGATCGCAAAGGGACTTCCTGCTTCTCCGGGCGCTGCATGCGGTATGATCTACTTCAACGCAAGCGATGCTGAAAAGGCAGTAGCAGAAGGCAAGAAGGCAGTTCTCGTTCGTCAGGAAACTTCTCCTGAGGACCTCGCCGGCATGGTTGCCGCAGAAGGCATCCTCACCGCACGCGGCGGTATGACAAGCCACGCTGCTGTAGTAGCTCGCGGCATGGGTAAGTGCTGCGTTGCAGGCTGCGCGGAAATCTCCGTAAGCGAAGAAAACAAGACTCTCGTTGTCGGCGACAAGACCTACAAGGAGGGCGACTATATCTCACTCGACGGTACTACAGGTACTGTATACGAAGGACAGATCAAGACCGTTGCTCCTGAGCTTTCAGGCGACTTCGGCACTATCATGAAGTGGGCTGACGAGATCAGAACATTAAAGGTTAGAACAAATGCCGATAATCCTCGCGATGCAAAGCAGGCTGTACTCTTCGGCGCAGAAGGTATCGGCCTCTGCCGTACAGAGCACATGTTCTTCGAAGAAGAAAGAATTCCTGCCGTTCGTCGTATGATTATGGCTGACAGTGAAGCAGAGAGAAGAGAAGCTCTTGCGGCACTCCTGCCTTACCAGAAGAGCGACTTCAAGGGCATATACGAGGCAATGGGTGACAGACCTGTTACAATTCGTCTGCTGGATCCACCTCTCCATGAGTTCATTCCTCATACAGACGAGGAAATGAAGGTTCTCGCAAAGCAGATCAACGTTCCGTTTGAAAAGCTCCAGGCAAAGGGCGCAGAGCTCCACGAGTTCAACCCAATGCTCGGTCACAGAGGCTGCCGTCTTGCCGTAACATATCCTGAAATCGCAGAGATGCAGGCAGAGGCTATCATCCGTGCGGCTATCGAGCTCAAAAAGGAAAAGAATATGGACATCGTTCCTGAAATCATGATTCCTCTCGTTGGCTCAAAGAAGGAACTCGCTTTCGTAAAGAAGGTTGTAGTTGAAACTATCGAAAAGTGCTTCGAAAAGGAAGGCATCAAGTTCGATTACCTCGTAGGAACAATGATCGAGGTTCCTCGTGCGGCACTTACTGCTGATGAAATCGCTGAAGAAGCTGAATTCTTCTCGTTCGGTACAAACGACCTGACTCAGATGACTCTGGGCTTCTCACGTGATGATACAGGCAAGATTATCAAGGAATACAAGAGACTCGGCATCTTCGAAGAAGATCCGTTCCAGTCGCTTGACCAGGTAGGCGTAGGCAAGCTCGTAAAGATGGCTGTAGAGCTCGGTAAGGCAACACGTCCTAACATCAAGCTCGGCATCTGCGGCGAGCACGGCGGAGACCCTAAGACTATCGAATTCTGCCACAGAGTAGGACTCAACTATGTTTCTTGCTCACCGTTCCGTGTACCTATCGCAAGACTTGCAGCAGCACAGGCAGCTATCAAGGACGGTAAAAACTAATAACAGGCTATAAAAAATCCCTCACTGCAGAGTGCAGTGAGGGTATTTTTGTGGATATATCTACTTTGATCTTCTTCTGCGGTCGCGCCCGGTTTCCGAGTAGTAGCGCTTTTTATCGTCATACATTTCCTGTTCGGCGCATCTGATAAGTGCCAGTGCTTCGCTGCTTTCACCGGATGCATATCCGACGGATGCAATGCGGTCTTCGTTTTTTATGGCAGCAGTCAGCTTTTCCTTTAGCCTGTCGAAATCGGCCGGAGAAATGTCATAGAGCAAAACAACAAACTCGTCTCCGCTGATTCTGCAAATCAGGCCGTGGTTTTCGAATACAAGGCGTAAAATATCGGCAAAGCGCTGAATATAATTGTCTCCGGCAGTGTGGCCGAAGTTGTCGTTTATATATTTGAGAGCATTCAGGTCGCAGAACACGACGTCCAGATGATGGTGTTCGGATGCTTGATTGATTGCATTTTCGAAACCGCGTCGGTTTACAAGTCCGGTAAGTACATCCTGGGAAGAAACGCGGTCCAGAATTTTTTCGCGGATATAGGCTTCGTTTATTTCATGCTGCTTGATGAATGTAAAAATAATGGCGCAGGACAGAGCAGCGGCAATATATCCCAGCTGGAGATCAGGTGAAATGATTACCAGAATTCCGGCTATCAGCGGTAAAATCGCAAAAGAGCTGAGCGCCGTTGCGTTCCTCATTCCGAGGTGCTTTATATTCTTTACCAAAATAACCAAAAGAGCGATTATGGCGACGGCAGGCAGCAAAGTGATAAAATCACTCCACGGACCGTATTCACGGCTGTAATCGGTGAGAGTAAAGAACTTGCCGGTAAAATGGCCTATTATGATCAAAACAATATCGAGTATGCAGATCGCAAGCGAAGGATATATGGCATATTTGGGAACATCCTTTGTGCGCCTGATGATTGCGAGCATATAGAAAGAAAAAATAAAGAGACAAAGATCGATCAGCGCATATGATGGGAGAATCGTCAGATATAAAAGGACGTTGCTTTTACAATGACCTTCGAGGAGATATGACGCCGCATCAAAGGCCAGCCCGAGTATTGTAGCAATAATCAGGCACAGCAAGTAAAACTGATCGGAAGCTTTTTCACTCCCTTTTTCTTTATTGTCATTGTCCTTATAGCGTAAGCTAATCAGAATAGGCAGCAGGAAAAGCAAGCTGACTATTTCTGCTGATGCTATTAACAGTGTCATTAGTTACTCCTTTATCGGTCATAATATAGTGCACACTAGTCGGTATTTTAGCATAATTAGAATAAAAAGACTATATATTTTAGCGAAAATGTGCATAATTAAATAATTAATCGAAATAATTAACCGTTTAAAAGCTATTGACAAAAACACAGGAAGTTTTTAAATTTATTATGAAAATGCTTTTGCAAATTTTTAAAAGCAGGAGGACAGCTATGGAAAACAGCGAAATAATGAGAATGCCGATGATTGGAGACAAAGCTCCTGAGTTCAGGAGCATCACGACAAAGGGAAAGATTAATTTTCCGGATGATTACAAAGGAAAATGGGTAGTTTTCTTTTCGCATCCCGCAGATTTCACCCCGGTTTGCACGACAGAGTTTATTGCTCTTTCCAAGAGAGCCGAAGAGTTCAGGTCTATGAACACAGAGCTTTTGGGACTTTCAATCGACTCACTGCATTCACATCTGGCATGGGCAAAGAACATTGAGGAAATAGACTGGAAGGGACAGGGAAAGGTGACGGTTCCGTTCCCTATAGTTGCAGATATCAGCATGGCAGTGGCTAAAAAGTATGGAATGCTGCAGACAGTAGCATCCACGCAGACTGTAAGGGCGGTATTTATTATCGATCCCGATTCGATTATCAGGGCAATACTCTATTATCCTATGTCTACGGGCAGAAATATTGATGAGATAGCAAGAGTAATACAGTCCCTTCAAAAGCATGACGAGGAGAATGTAAATACACCTGCGGACTGGGTTCCGGGAGACGATGTGCTGCTGGGATCGCCGCTGACACTTGAAGATGCGGAAAGCAGGATAAAAGAGAATGGCGAAGATTTGATCCCTTACGAGTGGTATCTTACCGCAAAGAAGGATTGCAAATAAAAGGTTAATGAATTATTAGCGGTGCGCTGCAAAAAATAATTGCTGCGCATCGTTTTTTATTTACAAAGATAGGTAAATAGTATATAATATGGTAATAAATGGAAAGCTTCAGGAATAAGCAGCTTATCGAAAGGAGATTAATAATGGGAAGTAGGATTGAGATTATAACAGATGATGCCGGTTACGGAAAGGCGCTTGCAGGCAGCCTGGCAGTGCACTACATGGGAATCAGCGTAAATACTGTAATTACGGATGAGGAGCTGGGGGATTACTTCATTGCAGGAGGAAAAAGAATCTGTAAATACATCAGCGTGCATGAAGCAGCGGCGGAAATTAAGACAGCGCTTGGAATTAATGCAGTGCAGAGGAGCCTCTTAAAAGACAGGCTCGTGATCGGACTTGTGGGATTACACGGAGGCTGCGGAGTCAGCAGCATTGCGGAGGGGCTTGGCAGGACGCTTGCTTTGTTTCACGGAAAGAGAGTGCTGTCGCTTTGCCTGGGTAATTTCGGGAGCGACTTTTGCGGCATAGGTGATGCACGGCTTGGCAGATTATTGTATGAAAGCAGAGCTTTGGATGATGAAGCGTTTGAGGAGAGGAGTGTACAGTGTGTCTCGCCCGACCCTTATGGCGTGTGGCATTTGGGCGTTAAAAACGGATATAATCCTTTAGCATTTGAAAATACTGAATTTGTCAGCGAATTTATTGAAAAATTGATGGCAAAGTTAAATCTAAACTTAACAATTCTTGACCTCGGTTCGGCCTCGGATATGGGACCGGAAAAGATGAAACTGCTCGATAAAACGGATTTTACCTTTGCCGTTATGTGTAGCAGAGAGGATATGAAGAGAGCATCAGACTTTGAAAATACAGTGAGATTAATTAGTGGAAATGAAGGGTTTTCAATTACGGGCTTAATAGTGAATCATATGGGGAATCGGGAAGACATTTTCGGTACTGAAACCGGAGCTGCCTGCGATTTTTCAGATGATGAAGGAATTCATATTGAGTTTTCGCCGGACAGCTTTAAACGGTCGGAAAGTGGGGTGGAACTCGATATCAGTCTGGAGTTTGGGCTTTGTCTTGAAAAGCTTGCATCAAAGCTTCTTGAAATGTGAGAAATGTCACACAATTTGTTGAAAATTATTTCTTTGTTGTGCTATGATAATGTTTATAGGAGAAATCCACAGTAATTATACTTTGGGGGTATATCTATGAAAGCTAGCTTTATCATAACTTCAGTCATGATACCGGCGTTTAACATTCTGGTATTTTGTATTTCTGCATTTATGGATGTGAATCCGATATTCGCGGTGATACCGTGCATTATCGGTTCTGTGCTGTTTGCGGTCGCGGGCTACAAGCTGACAATTGAGCCGTTTGTAGAGCAGTATCAAACTCTCGAGGAGGCATTCAACAATGTAAAGCGAAACGACCAGGCGAGAAGCGAGTTTGTTTACTCGATTTCACAGGCTTTTGAGCCACCGGTAAACGAAATCATAAAAACTACGCGCGAACTGGACAGACTGGGTATAGCAAAGGCTGAAAATTTCGAGAGAATGCAGGCAGAGGCGGATGCTGCGGCAAAGAAAAAGAATTATAATTACTTTGATCCGAACAAGAAGACTCTGTTCGATCCTACCGATGAAAAGAATCAAAAGATTGATCCTAATAAATACAAGGGTGAGCTGATCAGACAAAAGACAAAGGATCTGACCAATTCTGCGGAAAAGCTGGGTAATCTGGCAAAGGATATTGTGCTCTTTTCCGATGTACAGACCAAATCTCATGTGGCTCAGGGCGGCAGGTTTGATGTTGACAAGGCCGTTGACAAGGTAATGGAGGTTATGGGCAAATATGCAGGAGAAAAGGATATAGAAATCGATATAGATATTGAGGACGGACTCTATATCGAGGGTATTCAGGAACGCTTTGTCGCAATGCTTCAGAAGATTGTTGACAATGCGATAGTTTATTCGCGAAAGGGCAGCAGAATTTTAATCGAGGCAAACAGCGTCAGCGGATATGTTGTGGTTAACGTAAAGGACGAAGGCATGGGTATTCCACCGAGTGAAATCCCTAATGTATTCCAGAACTTTTACAGAGTGCAGCGTCTGACCGATCCGAATCCGAATGGTGCAGGCATGGGACTTGCAATTGTAAAGCAGATTGCGGAGCTCATGGATGCTGAAGTAAAAATAAAGAGTGCACTTAATGTGGGTACAACCGTAACATTGATTTTTAAACGAGGCATTGATTAAACTCAGAGGACTACTTCTATATGGAACATCTTGATAGCTTTATTCTGGATCTGGCGTTAATCCTCGCTGCGTCCAGCATAATAACAGTCATATTTAAAAAACTAAAGCAGCCGGTGGTGCTCGGATATATTGTTGCGGGCTTTTTAATCAGCCCAAACTTTGAGTGGCTTCCGACTGTAATAAGTTCTGACAATATCAGCCTCTGGGCAGATATAGGAATAGTGTTTCTGATGTTTGGCATCGGGCTCGAGTTCAATCTCCACAAGGTAGCGGAGGTTGGAGGCGGTGCGATTATCATAGCCGGCACGGTCATAGCTGCTATGGTTACGCTGGGCTATACTGCAGGTCAGCTGATGGGCTGGTCAACGATGGACAGCGTGTTTTTGGGCTGCATGATTTCAATGTCATCAACCATGATAGTGATAAAGGCCTATGAGGAAATGGGTCTGAAAAGACGCAGATTTGCAACGCTGGTTATAGGAGCGCTCGTAATAGAGGATATGGCGGGCATCTTTATGATGATAATTCTTACCACCATTTCCGTTACGAGGAATTTTTCCGGGAAAGACCTGGCAGTTGAGCTTTCTCAGCTGATATTCATCCTGATAGCGGTGCTTGTAATAGGTATATATATTATTCCGTCACTTCTGAAACGCATAATCGGGCTTTTAAGCGATGAGATGCTGCTGCTGTTTTCGCTGGCAGTGTGTCTGGTTATGGTAGTGTTCAGTGTGTATATAGGCTTTTCCGAAGCCCTTGGCGCATTCCTCGCAGGCTCGATACTCGCCGGAACCGTACAAGCCGAGAGAGTGGAGCATCTGGTGCAGCCTATAAAGGATCTGTTCGGTGCAATATTCTTTGTATCGGTGGGTATGATGATAGTGCCGGAAATGCTTGTAAAGTACTGGGCACAGATTCTGATAATTTCTTTACTCGTAATCATCGGACAGATGCTGTTTTCCTGCATCGGCAGCCTGATTTCGGGGCAGGCGTTAAAGACCGCCGTTCGTGTGGGCTGCTCAATGTGTCAGGTGGGCGAGTTCTCGTTCATCCTTGCAACGCTTGGAGCCTCGCTGGGCGTCATCAGTGATTTTCTGTATCCGATTATCGTTTGTGTTTCCGTAATTACGGCATTCACCACGCCGATATTTATTGGCAGCGGCGAGAAAATCTACTTTTTCGTAAATAAAATAATCCCTAAAAAGATTAGCAGTAAAATCGGTCAATATACATCGCAGGACAAGGGCGCGAGCGAGTTTGACAGCGACTGGAAAAAGTTCCTGTCAAACAGGGCTGTAAAGATTATCGTGGGTATAGCGGGAATGCTTGGCATAACGCTGCTGTTTACTACTATAGTTGAGCCTTATGTTTACGAAAGCCTCGACCTTCACAGCGGAGTGGCGAGAGCTGTTTTAGCGGTGCTTGCGATAGCCTGTATGCTGCCATTTGCTTATGTTATGTGCCGGCGAAGGGGCAGGACCTTTTTAAAGCTCTGGTACAAATCGAATTTTAACAAGCTGCCGCTGATTGCCATCTGGGCGATTTCAGTGTTCATAGCGGTGGTTTTCATAACCGTAATACTGCGCAGATACATATTTTCGATTCCTATTTTGGTGGATGCAATCATTGCGATACTGCTGGTTCTGATCTTTATGCGTGTGCCGGTTTTGGGCGGCAGGATCAGCAGAATGGAGACCAGATTTTTTGTTAACTTCAACGAGCGCATCATAGCCCATGAAAAGGCGGAGATGAAAACCAAATCTGACAAGATGTGGATAGATGAAAAGATGCGGCTGGTGGAATACAAGGTAATAGACAATACGGGAAAGCAGTTTGTAAAGGATATGATATCGAACAAAGCCTTTGGCTGCATGATTGTTTCGATATTCCGTTCACAGCAGGAGCTGATTAATCTGCCAAAGGCAAACACACCGCTCCACAATGGAGATATTTTGACGGTAATCGGCTCAGAAGAGGGTATTTTGGCATATTCGAAGTCTCTCCAAAAGAACCACAATATTAAAGAGACAAAGAATGGTTCAAGGTCATTGAAGGAATATCTCTATTATCAGATGTTTGATGATGACATACTTCTCGAAAATCAGCTGATGTGCTGTGCGTTAAAACCGTTAAAGCGCGGAGATTTTATGTGTGGCAGATCTGTAAAGGACAGTAAATTTATTTCAAAATATGATGGATATATGATAGCAATAGAAAGACAGGGACTGCAGATTATTTCTCCTGACAGAAGCGAGATACTGCAGGAGGGCGACATTATCTGGTGCCTCGGCACGCAAAAGATGGTCGGAAGACTTCAGGATGACGATGTTCTGATGCTCTGATGCTCCGGCAGACCTGTCCCCAAATTGGATATTTCGTCAAACCGGTGCCTGGCACCGGTTTGACTTGTTTTTTGCCCTGAAAAAGCAATAAAATATTGTCAGGGGGTAGGATATGAAAAGTACTGAAAAGCTGGTATCAAAGGCCAGGGAAGAAATCGGAAAGAAAAAGGACATCAGCGATGATGAGGTGAGGGAGCTTTTAATCGGACTGAGCTTTGAGATAGCGGAGTACATGCTGCTTTGTGCGGCGGAAAGGGAAAACCTGATAGAGCGTGCTTTCTGCAGTCTCAGATGCGAATACGGGCCTCTGCAGCCGCTGATTTCGGACAGCAGCATCACAGAAATAATGGTAAACGGCGCGAGTGATGTATATATCGAAAAAAGCGGAAAGATAATGCGTAGTGAGATGTATTTTGAATCCACAGAGGAGCTTGAGAACATCATACGCAAAATGGCGGCAGGCGTGCGCAGGGAGATAAATGAAATGGTGCCGATAGTCGATGCGCGTCTTTCGGACGGTTCACGCGTGAACGCTGTGTACAAAAGCATTGCGCTTGGCGGGCCGGTACTTACAATCAGGAAATTTCCGGAAAGACCGTTTTCCATGGAGGATTTCATCAGATTTGGCTCGATTACAGCCGAGGCTGCGGAGTTTCTGCGCGTGCTTGTGGAGGCGGGATACAACATTTTCATCAGCGGTGGGACCTCGTCGGGCAAGACCTCTTTTTTGAACGTGCTCTCGGCTTTCATTCCGGCGGAAGAGAGAGTAATCACAATCGAGGACTCGGCAGAGCTCCAGATTCGGCAGATCCCGAACCTCGTGCGCATGGAGTGCCGCAACGCGAACTCCCAGGGCAAGGGGCAAATCACCATGCGCGACCTCATCAAAAGCTCGCTCCGTATGCGTCCCGACCGCATCATAGTCGGAGAAGTGCGCGGCGGCGAGGTTATGGATATGGTGCAAGCCATGAACACCGGCCACGACGGATCGCTTTGTACCGGGCATGCTAATTCTGTGGGCGGCATGATGAAGCGACTTGAGGCAATGTTTTTGCAGGCGGCAGAGCTTCCTGCTGCCTCGGTACGCAGCCAGATTGCTGAGGGGATAGACATAGTGGTGCACATGGGAAGGCTCTCGGACAAACAGCGAAGAGTGCTGGAAATTGCTGAAGTTTCAAAGGATTTGGTGAATGGCGAAATAAAAATTAATAGCTTATTTAAGTATAAACTAAACAAAGGCCTTCAGCGCACGGAAAACCCTCTGATGAATACCGACAAGCTGAAAATGGCGGGGAGGGATTTGAGCTTTTCCGATCCGCTGCCGGTCGATGCCTGTTAGAAAGGAGGTTCCCGTATGTCTATCGACTATAAAATCTATCAGCTTTCGAGAGATGAAAAAATCAAATACGGAGCGCTCTGCTTTGCGGGGATTTTGATAATAACAGTCCTGTTTTTTGACAGTGTCTTGCTCGGGGCGCTTTTATCACCGATGATTTATTTCTGCCTGCCCGTTTTTGCAAAAATCAAATGCGAAAAGAGGCTTAAGACCCTGCGCGAGGAGTTTGTGGATTTTCTCTACAGTATCTCATCCTCGGTTGCCACGGGCATGCACATGGGCGAGGCGATTGCAGAGGCACATGGTAGCCTGCTTGTAGCCTACAAGGGACATTCCTTGCTGGCTGACGAGCTCACGGAAATGATCAGGAAAATGAGCGAGAGCAATGCGGGAGAAAAAGAGCTTCTCTTTGATTTTGCAAAGCGTAGCGGAATTGATGATCTGAAAAGCTTTGTTGAGAGCTATTACATCTGCCGCGATTCAGGCGGCGATCTGGTGGCAAATGTGAATCGCAGCACGCAGGTTATCACGGACAAGCTTTTGATAGAAAAAGACATGAAAACACTTATCTCACAAAAGGTTTTCGAGGGGAGAATCATTGCGGCGCTGCCGCCGTTTATTATACTCTTTTTGCGCATATCCTCGCCCGATTATTTGGCACCGCTTTACGAAATGGCGATGGGGCGCATAATAATGCTGGGGGCACTAATGGCTATGGCTTATGCCTTTTATTATTCGGGCAAGCTCTCAAGAGTAGTCTTTTCTGAAGATATAGACAGCTGCCTGCCGGAGTTCATGAGTCGGGTGGGGCTGCTGCTTGGCTCGGGCATGGTGCTACAGGCGGTGTTTGAGAAAATGGCAACCGAAACCGGTCTTTCGGGCAGCCTCCTGCAGCGCGATTTTCGAAGGCTCTACGAAGATGCCGCAAACGAAAATGTGCCGGTAATTACGAAGCTAAGGGAATATGCCAGGACCTCGGGCAGCCGAGAGATGATCAGGTTTGTCGGAATCCTTGCCGCAAATCTGGACAAGGGCACGGAGCTTACGGAAAAGCTCTCGCGCGAATCGGAGTTCATGTGGCACTCTGCGAAAAAGCAAATTGAGGAAAAGAGCAAGCTCGCAGAGACAAAAATGGCATTTCCGATGTCGCTGATGCTGGTGGTGCTTATTGTAATCACAATCGCTCCGGTTATGATGACGCTGAAATAGGCGGTAACGCTTGAAAATTGTGCGTATTATGTTGACATAGGTTTATTTGAAATATATAATATACCCAACAAAATTAAAAAAACACTAAATTGTTGTGTATATGAACGGAGAATAAAAATGTCGAACATTGAAATTATGCTGATTGATGAATATATGAGAGCATTGCGCAGAAAAGAGGCTTACAATAAGGAAATTTCAAACATGCCAAAAGGCTCAATACAGGTGAAAAACAAGCACTTTTATCTTTGCTACAGAGATGGGGGAAAGGTCGTGAGCAAATACGTTAAGGCCGGCGAAGTGGATGAAATTAAACGGACATTAGCAGAGAGAAAACGCTATGAGTATCTCATCAAAAGAACTGATGAAGATATTAGATTTATTGAAAAATCAATTGGGAGAAAGAGATTATATGAATATATTACAGGAGAGGGAATTTTTGAAATTCATCAAGTTGCTGAATGATAATGATGTTTTAAATGAGTTAGTTGTTGTTGGTTCATGGGCAGAGTATGTATACGAGCAGGCAGGGGTTTTGCCGGAGGGATTTGGACGCGAATTGATTACTTCAGATGTTGATTTTTTAATCGGAAATCTGCGTAAGCCTATTCCACCGATGAATTTACTCAGCTTCGTCAAAGATTCAGGATACATAGTCGATACCGATCGATTTACAGGCTGTAATAAAATATATACGGAGAACCTGGAAATAGAGTTTTTGATAGCTCAAAAAGGTGCGGGTACCAAAGCATCCTTAAAAACTAATCTGGGAATTATGGCGCAAACCTTGCGGCACATGGAAGTATTAGTTAATAATATTGAGACCTTTAGATGCTTGGAATTTGAAGTAAAGGCACCGTCGTTGGAGAGTTTTGTTCTGCACAAAATGATAATAAACAGAGAAAGAGGCATAAAAGCAGAAAAAGATGCATTTGCTATTATGAACTTACTGCCATTTCTGGATAAAGAAAAGTTCAATAATCTCTTTGAGACACTTTCTAAGACAGAAAAACGAAAAGCAAATGAGTTCATGACGGCGCATGAAATTTTAGCCAAGCGTACGGAGTAAGGATGCCAGTAAAATGCTTGAATCTTCGCAGCCTCCGTTCTGATCGCAAAGGTACTCGAGGCCATGCTTGACTTTTACGGGGCATGAGATATAATTATATGGTATGAGCTTTATAGGCGGAACGGGGTGAGAATCCCCACGAGTAGGTCACTGTGATACCAACGGTTTAGTCAGGTCAGCCAATTTGTAAATCCTGCCATTACCGGGTCGCAAATGAAAGAATTATCCACGGGCAGAACTCGTGGATTTTTTTATAATTAACCACAGAGGCCGTCCCTAATTTGGACGAGAGAAAGAGGTAAAATATGAAAAGACTGGTCAGCTTGATTTTAATATGCACGCTCGTGATTGCGGGCGCGGTGCCGGTATTCGGACACAGCGCCTTAGATATTTCAAACGCTGTCACGGATACCGCTAAATACATTTACAGCATATCCGGCGGTGCGGGCGTTTCCGACGTTGGCGGCGAATGGGCGGTCCTCGGACTTGCCAGGAGCGGCTACAGCGTTCCGGACGAATATTATCAAAACTATTACGCAAATGTTGAATCATATGTAACTGAAAAGCAGGGCGTGCTTCATAAAAGAAAGTACACCGAATATTCAAGAGTGTCACTTGCACTTACGGCAATCGGCAAGGACCCGAGAAACATAGGCGGATATAACCTCTTGACACCGCTCGGGGATTTCGATAAGACCGTATGGCAGGGAATCAACGGCCCGACATGGGCACTTATCGCACTCGACAGCGGCAATTATCCGATGCCGGTTAACAGCGAGGCAAAGGTTCAGGCGAGCCGTCAGATGTATGTAGACTACATCCTCAGCAGACAGCTTTCGGACGGCGGTTGGTCGCTGACAGGTGGAACAAACGATGTCACTCCGGGAGATGAAAGGTCGGATATAGACCTGACCGCAATGGTGCTTCAGGCGCTTGCAAAGTATACAGATCAGCCGGCTGTTGCAAAGGCGGTCGACACAGCTCTCAATACATTAAGCTCACGTCAGCATGACAACGGTGGTTTTGACAGCTGGGGCACGGTAAATTCCGAGAGCTGTGTTCAGGTGGTTGTAGCACTCGGAGAGCTTGGAATCCCTGTTGACGATGCGCGCTTTGTAAAGAACGGCAAAACAATGATTGACAACCTGCTTACAAACTTTTATATAAAGGGCAGCGGCTTCAAGCACACGGCAGACACAAAAAAGAGCAACGGCATGGCGACAGAGCAGGCGTTCTACGGCATGGTTTCCGCAAACAGACAGGTAAACGGACAAAATTCGCTCTATCGCATGAGCGACCACATCACCTTCAAGGATGCGGAAAAGGACGATACCGTAAAGCCGACTCCGACAAAGGTTGAGGTCACATTCTCTGACATAGACGGAAACAAATATAAAGACGCGATTCTCGAAATGGCATCCCTAGGCTTCATAAACGGCATGGGCGATAACAAGTTCGCGCCAAACGACACCATGACAAGGGCGCAGTTTGCGACAATCGTGACCAAGAGCTTAAAGCTCGATCCGGGCGAAGAGACAACCTTTAAAGATGTTCCGGTCGGCAAGTGGTACACAGGCTACATCGCAACAGCATGCAAGTTTGGCATAGTCAGCGGCAGAAGCGCAGATGTTTTCGATCCGGAGGGACTTATCACACGCCAGGAGGCTGCTGTAATGGTGGCAAATGCAGCGAAGACTTGCGCCATGAATACGGCACTTGACGAAACAGCTGTACGAAACACACTGGCACAGTTCGGCGACTACATGACAATCGCAGGCTGGGCAAAGACTCAGATGGCTTTCTGCTATGCAAACGATATATATGACCAGAGCGATTTGGACACAAATCCAACCGTAAAGATTACGAGAGGCGAAATCGCTCAGATGCTTTACAACATGCTCACAAAGGCACTTGTAATTTAGGAAAACGAAAATGAACAAAAAGATTAAAATAGCAATAGGAATAGTTATCGTACTGGCGGTGCTTGCCTTTGCCTTTTGGTACGGAGGCGGCGCACCGGGGATGCAGGGCTGGAACGTAAACGATGACACACCTGTAGCATCGGTCAGCGACGGCGGAATAGATGCGGATGAAGATGAGGGCGCAGGCGAGCCGGCCGGTGAAACGACAGACGGCGCGATTTCGGACGAAGCATCGGACGAGTCGGGCAAAGCTACCGAGGGAGGCGTAGAGACCGCATCGGGTATGATCATAGACCCAAAAACCGGCAAGGACAAATATCTGACCGATCCTGTTCCGGAGGGCAAGCCTATCCCGGTGGAACCTCAGGATGTGACTGTGGGCACCACTCAATACACCTGCACAATTTCTATTTCATGTGCGACCATTTTAGACCATATGGACTGGCTCGATGAGGAAAAGGTAGACCTCGTCCCTGAGGATGGCTGGATTTTGAAGGCCACAAAGGTTAAATTCTATGATGGCGAGAGCGTATTCAATGTGCTGCAGCGCACCTGCAAGCAGAACAAAATCCACATGGAGTTCTCCGATACACCGATGTACAATTCTGCATATATCGAGGGAATTCATAACCTTTACGAGTTTGATTGCGGACAGCTTTCCGGCTGGATGTATTCAGTAAACGGATGGTTCCCAAACTACGGCTGCTCTCGCTATCAGTTAAAGGACGGCGACATCATAAAGTGGGTTTACACATGCGACCTCGGATACGATGTGGGCGGAGGCTATGCTGTCGGAGAATAGGCAATGATAAACAGAGATACTTTTTCTTCATATCATCCAATTATAAATTTCCTGTATTTTGCGCTGGTACTTGTTTTCACGATGTGCTTTATGCACCCGGTGGCACTGGTTTTGTCACTTTTTTCGGCGCTTATCTACAGTATTATGCTGCGCGGCCGAAAGGCCGTGCGGTTTTCGCTTGTCTATATGCTGCCGATGGCGATTTTTATCATCATCCTGAATCCGGCATTCACGCATGAAGGCGTGACGATACTTACTTATCTGCCGAGCGGAAACCCGCTGACTCTCGAAAGCATAGCCTACGGAGCTGCGGCTGCGACCATGCTTACCGCAATGCTTGTCTGGTTCACGTGCTTTAATGAAGTCATTACGACGGATAAATTTGTCTATCTTTTCGGGCGCATCATTCCGGCACTATCGCTGGTGCTGTCTATGGCGCTCAGATTTGTTCCGAGATTCACAGCTCAGATAAAGATTGTCAGCGAGGCGCAAAAGTGTATCGGTAGAGATGTATCGACGGGCAGTGTTTTGCAGCGGCTGAGGCGCGCTGTGACAGTTATGTCGATAATGATTACCTGGAGCCTCGAAAATGCGATAGAGACTGCCGATTCAATGAAGTGCAGGGGCTACGGTCTCCCCGGCAGGTCGGCTTTTTCGATATACCGATTTGACGATAGGGACAAAGCAGCGCTTTTGTGGCTCGTCTTTTGCGGCGGATACATCATATCCGGCTGGATTTGTAAAGCATTCTATTTTAACTATTATCCTATGATGCGCGGGACGCAGACAGGCGCAATGAGCCTAAGCTTTGAGCTTGTATATCTGGCGCTCTGCCTGACACCCGTTATTGTAAACTTGAGGGAGGACTATGCATGGAAACGTTTAGCATCCATGGATTGACATTTGCATATCCGGAAATGACAAAGGAAGCACTATCCGACATTTCATTTTCCGTGCCCGAGGGACAGTTTGTGTGTCTGGTGGGCCCGTCAGGCTGCGGCAAGTCTACGCTCCTGCGCCACTTAAAGACAGTTCTTTCGCCGCATGGCATGTGCGAGGGAGAGATTCTGTTCGAGGGGCAAAGCTTGGCCGAAGTTGACCAGAGAACGCAGTCATCCAAAATAGGCTTTGTTCATCAAAGCCCGGAGAATCAGATAGTAACGGACAAGGTGTGGCACGAGCTTGCCTTTGGGCTTGAGTCGCTCGGCTTTTCCACGCCGGAAATCCGCGGGCGCGTAGCCGAAATGGCATCATTTTTCGGTATCCAGAACTGGTTTTATAAAAATGTTTCAGAGCTTTCGGGCGGCCAGAAGCAGACGCTGAACCTGGCATCAATCATGGCTCTTCAGCCGAGCGTTCTGATACTTGACGAGCCGACCTCGCAGCTTGACCCAATCGCTGCGTCGGATTTTCTTGCTACGGTAGGAAAGATAAACCGCGAGCTTGGCACGACCATCATCATGACCGAGCATCGCCTCGAGGAGGTCTTCCCGATGGCTGACCGCATCATTGCGATGGAAGGCGGCCGCATTGTTGCCGACGGCGAGCCGAGAGAGGTGGGACTTAAGCTTAAAGCCGGGGGGAGCGGAATGTTCTATGCCATGCCGACACCTATGCGCGTCTGGGCGGGCGTTGAGTCAGACAAGAGATGTCCGCTTACGGTACGCGAGGGCCGCGATTTTATGGAAGAATTCGCTGCGGACCACGAGATAGGTAAGGTGCCACCGGCAGCGGATGCCGTGGGATTCTCTGCGGGTGACGGCGAGCCTGAGACTGCAATCAGCCTCTCGGATATCTGGTTCAAATACGAAAAGGACGGTCCGGACATAGTAAAGGGGCTTTCCTGTGATGTAAAAAAAGGCGAGTTTTTCGCAGTGCTCGGCGGTAACGGCACGGGCAAAACGACTTCTCTTTCGGTGATAGGCGGGCTCAGAAAGGCTTATCGCGGGGAAAGAGTCATAAACGGGCAGGTCGGGATATTACCGCAAAACCCGCAGACGCTTTTTGTGAAAAAGACGATCAAAGAAGATCTTTATGAGATATTTGCCGGCACGAAGGTGCCAAAGGAGGAACGCGACAGAAAGGTTGCAAGAGTAGTAAAGCTTTGCCGTTTAGAGGAGCTTATCGAAAGGCATCCGTACGATGTGTCGGGCGGCGAGCAGCAGAGGGCGGCGCTTGCGAAGGTGCTGCTTCTTGCGCCTGAGATACTGCTGATGGACGAGCCTACAAAGGGACTTGATGCAGAATTTAAAAAGGTCTTTGCAGAGATACTAAGGAGCCTCAAATCGCAAGGCGTGACCGTGTTCATGGTAAGCCACGACGTGGAGTTCTGCGCGGAATACGCAGATCGCTGCGCTCTGTTCTTTGATGGTAATATCGTTACAGAGTCAGCTCCGCGCGAGTTTTTCTCGGGCAACAGCTTTTACACCACAGCCGCAAACAGAATGGCGCGAAATGTCATTGAAGATGCCGTTACGGCAAGAGACATCATCGTAGCCTGTGGTGGAAAGGCAGAGCCACCGCTTGAGATTCCGGAGGGCGAGGCGCTCTTCGATGAGGTGGAAAGACTGAACAAGCCCGATCCTGGCAGGCTGCCTCTTTGGAGAAAAGGGCTTGCCGCAGTTTCGGCAATTGCTGCGGTCTATGGAATTGTGCGCGCTCTGCAGGTAACGGATTTGAGCTCGATTATAAACGAAACGGGCGGGAGCGGAGTTACCCCGGAAATGTGGGTAACCTACATCATTTTGATTGTGTCGCTCATTGTTTTGGCATTTTGCGTCAGCAAAAAGAGCGAGGTGCCGCCTGAAATCCTGCAGATATCAAAGGAAAAGCGAAAGCTTTCAAAGAGGACAATTGCAGCGACAATTATTGTTCTGTTGCTGATTCCGATTACGATATTTATCGGCACATATTACCTCGGTGGCAGAAAATACTATTTTATCAGCCTGTTGATTTTGCTCGAGGTAATGCTGCCATTTGCGCTGGTTTTCGAGGGCAGAAAGCCTCAGGCGAGGGAGCTTATCGTGATAGCGGTGCTCTGCGCGCTCGGTATTGCAGGCCGCGCAGCATTCTTTATGCTGCCGGAGTTTAAGCCTGTGATGGCGATTGTAATAATCTCTGCCGTAGCCTTTGGCGGAGAAGCGGGCTTTTTAATCGGTGCTATGACTATGCTGCTTTCGAATATGATGTTCGGGCAGGGACCGTGGACTCCTTGGCAGATGTTTACTATGGGGCTTGTCGGATTCCTGGCCGGAGTGCTGTATAAGAAGGGTCTGCTTCGCAGGAGCCGGGCATCTCTTGTGGTGTTTGGAGCCTTTGCGGCGACAGTTGTCTACGGCGGAATCATGAATCCTGCCTCGGCGCTGATGTGGCTTGGGGAGATAAACAGCAAGATAATCATCTCGTATTACATTACGGGCATTCCCGTGGATCTGGTACGCGCGGTAGCGACTGCAGTTTTCCTGTGGTTCGGCGCCGAGCCGATGCTGGAAAAGCTCGATAGAATAAAGGTGAAATATGGGCTGGTGTCCTGAGAATATCCTTGACAGACGGTCCAAATTAGTGGTAAAATTACTTTGTTATTGAAAATTACATGTGGTGATGTTTTACTTTGCCTTTGCAGGCGAGGTAACTAAGAGGGAAGCAGGTGTGAATCCTGCGCGGTCCCGCCGCTGTATGCGAGGAGTAAAGGCTCATGTGCCCGGCACAGCCATTGCACCGAACGTTTTGTTTGTGCGAGAAGGTGAGCTTTTGCGAAGATCCGCGAGCCAGAAGACCTGCATCGACCATAGGCAAACCGACGGTGAATCGGACAAGTTGCCTGCTAATTTTGCGTGCAGAAAAAACGGCTGTATCGGAGTGATCCGGTACAGTTTTTTATTTTATGCAAGCTACAAAAATTTGGCTTTTCAGCAGCCGGAAGATGACAGAACTTCCGGTAAATTTCTCCGATACGTGCCCCGCCGGCTTGGGAAGTGACGATACCGAGCCGGCATGGCATGATATTTTTTGGGAGAAAGCTGAAAAATGGTCAGTAAAAAAGGAGAAAGTTATGAAAGCAAAAACAAATTACAAGCGCATAGTTGCTTTTCTTTTGGTATTTGCAATGGTAATTGCGACCGGAGCATCCGGTATCGGCAATTTTGCAGGTATCACAGAGGAAGTATATGCGGATGCTCCCAATTATGTGACTGCAAATGTAACTATTGCAGGCTCGGACACAATGCAGGGTGTTAATTACCCGGTTACGGTATACAGCCTTGAGCTGGATACTTTTGATCTCACACCGTTTTTGAGCGAAACTACCGGCTACTCATATGACGCAGGTGCAGGCGTTTTGACTGCAAATGCGCTTGTCGAAGCTGTTTATTATTCGATTTATGGTAGCGATCCTACACCTGCCGAGCTTAATGCTGCTGCGCAGGAAATTAAGGCAAAGCTCAATATAGGAATGGGCAGCTTGGGACTTTCACAGAATAGCATCTACGGGAATACGGAGTACAAGATGTCTGCGGTTAACAATGTGATGGGAAACGGCATTGGAGAAGATGTGGTTTCAGACGGCGATAATGTAGTCTTCTATCGTTCACTTTATCCAAACCCGTTAGACTATTCATATTTCAGCGTGTTTAGCTGTTCCGGAGATGTGGATAGTTCTTCATATGGCAGCTACCCATATCTTCAGATAAAGCTGCGCCATAATTATTCCGGCTGGGTAGGAAGCGGTGTTATTGAAGGCTCGGATATTGAGATGCTCAATGCAATATATTCGTACAACTATGGACCTACGAATGTAAACGGCATTGCGGAATTTGATATATACGGGTCTGCTGATATAGGCCGTCAGTCAATAGTCATAAAGGGAAGCCATGACGGATACGATCCCGCATATGTAAGAGTGAGCTTCAATTTTAACGGTACAAGTGTGAGTGGTATCCAGGTGAGCGAAAGCCTGTATACGCCTAACAACACATCTCTTTCGACATTTACCGTTAATGGGGATAATGTCGGTAATTTCAGCGCAAACAGTTTACCGTATGCTGTGGTAACAACAGATGCTAATATAACGTTAAACGCTACTGTAGCTTCAAATACTTCTGAAATATCCGGACAGGCTATTTATGTTGACGGTGTAAAGTCAGCTGTTGAATTTCCGTATGTGACTGGTGGCAGTGTTCAGCTTCCTCTTGAAAACGGAGAAAAGACAGTAAGCTTTACAGTTGTTAACGGACTTGACAGAGAATTATATACTCTCAGAGTTGTAAAAAGCGCCAATTCGCAGGATAATACAGCAGCGGTTACTGCTGTAATAAATGGAATAGGTGATTATACCGGCTTTGCTGATTCCGAATATTCTCCGAATCTTATTCTTGCTAAAATTGGAGCAGGAAAAACTATCAGCGAGATGGAACGCAACAAATTCCTCTCATTGGTACTTAATACCGCAAACAACGGGGTATTTACCCAAGGCAATGCAGCAAAGACTGCGATTGCTCTTTCAGCACTCCATATAGACGCTGGCAGCGTACCAAAGAATGACGGTACTGTTGTAAATCTCCCTAACATCGCATTTGCGACAAATGCAGCAATCACTTCAATTTATGATTTGCCTTATGTTTTAATGCTGCAGGATTTGGGGATATATACATGCACAAATGCTAATTGCAGCAGAGCAAAGCTGATTGAGGCAATATTTAATAATTATAGCGGCACATCGGGCTGGGGACACGAAAACAGCTATGGTCTGGACTCATCGGCAATGATGATTGCTGCTCTGGCACCTTACTACAAAGCTGCAAATACAGGCATTAACGGTATTTCTTCAGCATCATGCACAGCAATAAAGAATCTGGTTGATTCTGAACTCCCATACTTCAGCTCAAGTCAGACTTCCAACAGCGGAGCCATGAGCAGCTGGGGGGCAGATAATTCCAACAGCACAGCAATTGTTATTTCTGCGCTTACTGCGATAGGAATCAATCCTAACACTGACACTCGTTTTGTAAAGAATGGCAAATCCCTCATTGACGGATTACTTCTGTTCAGGACTGCTGATAACCGATTAGGGTATACAAATACAATATATAACTATGCTGGTTCCGAGCAGGGCCTCGAGGCTCTCGGAAACTATTGCAATTTCCTTGCAGGCGGAGATGGCTGCCAATATGCTTTTGCAGCAAGCGTAGCACCTTATACAAGCTGGCCGGCTGATGTCAGACTGCTTACAGACATCATCGTAACCATGCCTGCAAAGACAACCTACAATGCAGGCGAAGCCTTTGATACATCCGGCATGGCCATTACTGCGGTTTATAACGGTAATTCAGCATCGACCGCAGCAATAAGCACCGGCTACACGGTAACTCCTGCAAACGGTACGACTCTCAGCACAGCGGGCGTTAGAACCGTAACGGTTGAATATCAGGGCATTTCAAAGACCTTTAATATCGTTGTAAATCAGGATGCTTCGACGCCTTATCAGGTGAGCAGGGTTAATGTCAGAGTGCAGAGCACTACAGGGACAATTGCTCAGGACAGTAATCTGGTGATAGACGAAGGTACAACTACGGTTATGGACGTGCTCCGTACAGTGCTTAATGCAGCGGGCAAGACCTGCGTTATCAGAAACGGAGGCGCTTATGTAGCCAGCATCGATGGACTCGGCGAGTTTGACGGCGGTCCAAACTCCGGATGGATGTACAATGTAAACAACGTTACTCCGCAGGTACCTGCAAACGAGTGCGAGCTTCATAACGGCGATACTGTCCTTTGGTACTACACTCTCGATTTTACCAGAGATTCCAGAAATACAGGCGGAATGGGCGAGACTGCTGCAACCGAAACCGAAGGCACGGTATCGAGCAGCGTTGAGACTGCCGCAACAGTTGTTGAAGGCAGAGCTACTGCAAGCATTTCATCAAACGATGTAAGCAAGGCAATCGAAAAGGTTACCGAGCAGGCAAAGGCTGATACTACAGGCAAGACTGCCGAAAAGGAGGTCGTGCTTGAAATTAAGGCAAACGGTAATGCGGATGCGGTTGAGGCAAAGCTTCCTGCAGAAGCAGTAAAGGCTCTTGCAGGTGCTGATGTAAACACAGTAATCGCAACTGACTGCGGAAATGTAGAGATTCCAAGCGATTCGCTTGCAAATATTAACTCTCAGGCGAACGGCAAAGATCTTTCCGTTGCTGTTGAAAACAAAAAGTCAGAGGATGTTATAACCGAAAGTGTTTCCGAAAAGATTAAAGAGGAAACAGGCATTGGGAAAGAAGCTATCGAAGGCGCATCCATCGTTGACGTAACAATAAAGGCGGGAGACAGTGAGATTACATCATTTGGCGGCAGATCCATCCGACTTTCACTGCCTGTTCTCGGTCAGCAGATTGTCGGCAGACTTTACAAGGTCATTGCAATCAGCGCAAACGGCGCACTTGACATGCTGACAGGAAAGTGCAGCATGAGAAACGGTGTGAAGGTTATGGATCTCAGTTCAACTCACCTGACAACCTTCGTGCTCACAAGTGAAGAGGTAAAGAATCCTTTCAGTGATGTAAAGGAAAGCGATTACTTCTATAATCCTGTTCTTTGGGCAGTGGAAAAGAACGTGACAAGTGGCAAGACTGCAGACACATTCGCACCGTTTGACGGCTGCACCAGAGCGCAGATGGTTACATTCCTCTGGAGAGCTTCAGGCTCACCGTGGGCAAGCGCTAATTGGCACTTCAGCGATGTACCGGAAGACGCTTACTACGCAGATGCGGTTGAGTGGGCAATCGCAGCAGGCATCGCAAAGGGCACAAGCGAGAACACGTTTGATCCTAACGGCTCAGTAACACGCGAGCAGCTTGCAGCATTCATTTACCGCTATGCACAGGACAAGGGACAGGGCTTTACAGGCGCATGGATGTTCCTGCTCGATTATAACGATGCATCGCAGGTAAGCGAGTGGGCAGATGAGGCAATGCACTGGTGCGTAATGAAAGGCATCGTTTCGGGAACCGGTGAAAAGACTTTATCTCCAAAGGGTGAAGCAAACAGAGCTCAGATTGTTACTATGCTCTACAGATATTTTGAAAATTACTCCTCAATATAAAATAGGTATTTCTAACCAAGGGTATCGGTCCGGCGAAAGCCGGACCGATACCCTTTAAAACATATTTTAAACAATAATTCTGAATATTTTTTGTATTTTAGGCTCGGAAGGTTTACAAGCAGTACAAAAATATATATAATTACTGTGTATACTTATGTGTTGTATCGAGAAACAGACTTATTGTTGTCACAGGAAAGGTGAGAAATGAAAAAGAAATCCCCACATTTAGGTAGCATGCTACTCAGCAGAGTACTCATCATGGTTATTACAGCAGTCTTGGTTGTAGGGCTCGTTGGATGTTTTACCATCAGGAACATTGCCATAAATGATATGGAGGAAAAGGTAATTCTCCAAAATCAGGCTTACGGTCAGGTTTTGGAAAGCGCGCTTGACAGATACAAGCTCTCTGTGCAGGCAATCGCAAACGACAGCCGCATTATGGATTCTTCACTTTCTGTTGCAAACAGAAAGGCAGTACTTCAGCAGCTTGCGGATTCGTACGGTTTCCTGGATGCATCCGTATCCTATTTAAACGGAAGCACCTACAATAATACAGACATATCGGACCGAGAGTATTTTCAACGCGCAAAGAGCGGTGAAACCTATGTTTCATCGACGATGATTCGAAAGACAGACGGTTCGACCGTAATGTTTGCAGCAACGCCGGTACTCAGAAACTCGCAGATAGTGGGCGTTGTATATGCGGCAATAGATTTCAGCGAATATTACAACCTTTTCGGAATGCTTGATGTCGGCGAAAAGGGCTTTGCTTTCATGCTTGATAAAAACGGCACTATCCTGATGTGCGATGACAGCGAAATCGTAAACAGCATCACTACGTATCAAAGTCTCGCAGCAGAAAACAGCGATTATGCCGATTATGAGTCACTGGCATCTTTTGTGCTGGGAAAAGACGACGGCACGACCGATTTTAAAATTAACGGGGATAAATATTACGTATCATATTACACGCTCGAGGGATCGGATGACTGGCATTTTGCGATAGTATCGAGTCGCAGCGAGAATCTGGCACCTATGTTAAAGAGTAACATCTTGATTTTCATAATACTGGTACTCTGCATAATTGCAGCAGTTATCGTTTCGGCCGGCTTGAGGAAGCAGATAATAACTCCGCTTGCCGGAATTACAGAGAGGATAAAGGCTCTTGCAAAGGGAGATGCTGCGAGTCCTGTAGCGGAAGCGGATGTATGTGTTGAAATCAGCGATTTGCAACAGGCTACCAAAGAGATGGTTGCGCAGATTAGCGGGCTTATCGATACAGCAGACAATCTTAAAAAGGATGTGCTTGCAGGAAATCTTGATTCCAGAGGTGACAAGGAGAAATTTGCGGGCTCTTACGGAGAGCTGCTTGCCGGAATCAATTCACTGCTTGATGCGTTCGTAGAGCCGCTTCGTGTATGCAGTGAAAGAATGCACTCCATAGGTGTGGGAATAATTCCTGAAAAGATAGATATTGATAACCTCGACAGTAAGGGCGAGTTTGCGGAAATTGCAGGCTCGATTAACTTCTGCATTGAGGCTGTAGACCGGCTTGTCGTAACATCGCAGAGAATCGCGAAAGCGGCCATCGCAGGCGATTTTACCGAAAGAGGAGACCTTTTCGAGCATGACGGAGAGTTTAAATCCATCATTGAAGGCTTTAACAAAACGCTTGATGTTATCCTTGATAAAGCCAGATGGTACAGATCGATACTTGACTGCGTTCCGTTCCCAATCCAGGTTGTTGACAGCGATATGCGCTGGACATTTGCGAACGGCAGCTTTGCAGATGAACTTAGAAGCAGGGGTGTAATAAAGGGAAAGAGAGAAGAAATCTACGGAAATGAAGCAATAGACAACAGACATCCGATGTGCTCTGAAAGCGAAAGCGGCTTTAACAAGTTTAAAGCCGGCATTACGGAATCCACTTTTGAATACGAGGGGAAGATTATGCATCAGCATACATCCCTTTTAAAGAACAAAGGCGGGGAAAGCATAGGAATGGTAGAGCTCGCACTGGATGAAACCGCAATTTCAAATGCATTAAAGCAGGCAAAGACAATCGCGGAATCGCAGCGTATGACCGGAGAGTATCAGGAAAAGGCTGTTAATCAGGTGGTAGCAAATCTTGAAAAGCTGGCAGTTGGTAATCTCGATATGGATTTTGCGCTTGAGAGCCCGAACGAAGAAACAGCGGCAATTGCGGAAAAGTTTGAAGCCATCAACGCAAATCTTTCAAAGTCCGTCGATGCCATCAGAAATCTGGTTTCCGATGCGCACATGCTTTCGGAATGCGCAGTTGCGGGAGATCTTGATACGAGGGCAGATTTATCAAAGCACGGCGGTGAGTTTGCCGAGGTAGTTCGCGGCATGAATGCCACATTTGATGCGATCAAAGAGCCTGTCAGCGAGGCGGTTACGGTTATTACCAGAATGGCAGAGGGTGATTTAAATGCCCGTATGCTGGGACATTATGTCGGTGCATACGAAAAGATGAAATCCGTTGTAAATGCAACCTTTGCAAACCTTCAGGATCATATTGCGGAAATTTCGCTCGTTCTTTCCGCAATCAGCTCCGGCGATTTGAATCATACAGTAACCGCAGAATACAAAGGCGATTTCTGCGAGATAAAGAACTCACTTAACAGGATACTGGACGCATTAAACGACGTAATGGGAGATATCAACGAGCTTGCCGAGGGTGTAGCTGTCGGAACCAGACAGGTCTCCGACGGTGCTCAGAATCTTTCGGAGGCATCTATTCGTCAGGCAGCAGATGTTCAGGAGCTTTCCATGAACATGAACAAGGTTGCGGAGCAGGTAAAACAAAATACATTGGATGCCCGCGAGGCAAGCAAAATCTCAGCAGACGCTATGGCACAGGCCGAAGAGGGCAATCGCCAGATGGAGGAAATGCTTGTTTCGATGGGAGAAATTAATGAGTCATCCGCAAACATTTCAAAGATTATAAAGGTTATTGATGATATAGCGTTCCAGACAAACATTCTCGCACTCAACGCTGCAGTTGAAGCGGCGAGAGCCGGCGTACACGGCAAGGGCTTTGCTGTTGTAGCTGACGAAGTAAGGAGCCTTGCGGCAAAATCCGCACAGGCGGCATCAGAGACAACGGCGCTGATAGAAGGCTCCGTTTCAAAGGTTAATGCAGGAAGTGAAATAGCGGGAAAGACCGCAGATGCACTGAATCGTATTGTTTCGGGTATCAACGAAACTTCAAAGCTTGTTAAACAGATTGCTGATGGGTCGGAGCTTCAGTCGTCGGGAATTGAAGAAGTGAACCGTGGTATCGCCGATGTAAACAGGGTGGTTCAGAGCAATTCCGCAACCGCTCAGGAGTCGGCAGCTTCGTCGCAGGAGCTTTACGGCCAGGCACAAAACATGAAGCGAGTTGTTTCATCGTTCAGACTGAGAACAGGGGAAGGCGTTTCTGTAATGGACGGACTGGGATTTACACCTCAGCTCCCTGCGGGTGATGAGACCTTTTCCGGTTATGATGAGATAGTGCTCCCGGAGCCTGAAGAAACGGATGCATATTCTGACATGCCGATCATCACATTGGATTAAAAAAATGACTCCAAAATCGTTTGATTTTGGAGTCGATTTTTTTTCGTTAAATTAGATAAAGAATGCTCCGGACAGTAAGGCAGAAGTGAAATCCGTCGCACTTTCGCGAGCTGTGAAAGCCTTTAGCATCAGATATTCGTCCAGAAGTCCGCTCTTTGCGAGGAGCATATAAAACGACATGGATTCGTCTTCGTCGATGTAGGAAGAGATGCCGCCTTCTGTGGTGCCGCTTGTAAGGCTTGTGTTTGCTTCGCCTGCGGTGATGTCTTCGCCCATGTAGTTAAAGATGTTTTCTATGTAAGTCTGCGTGCTCTTGAAGGGTGGCACACCGCCGTACTTCGCTACGTTGCCCGAACCGGCCTGGTAGGCTGCGAGAGCAAGCTTTACATTGCCGCCGTACTTCTCAAGCTTGCTTGCTATGTACTTTGCGCCGCCCATAATGTTTTGCTCGGGGTCGAAAGGATCTGAGACACCGAGAGCAGCTGCGGTATCAGGCATGAGCTGCATTATGCCCTGAGCTCCGCACGATGAAACGGCGTTCACGTTGAAATTGGATTCAGCCTTTGCCATAGCCTTTAGGAGCTTTACCGGTACATTGTAGGCAGAAGCGGCCTTTTCAAAGATGGCATCGAGATTGACGGATTTGCCGACGCGTTCGCTTACTTCGTCCAAAAGAACAGATTTGAAATCCGTACCGGAAACGGGCGAGGCAGTGCCAAAGGAACCACCGGCAGAAGTCGGGGCTGAGGACTGCAAACCGCTGAGTGAAGCCATATTCATTAAATTTTTATCAATAATAACCGCCATAATTCACCTCTGATTATAAGCTATCAAAATATCGCGGAGTTGTCAAATACTCAAAATAAATGGTAAAAATTTACAAAAACAGTTGCTTTTTGTGAGCGACTGTTTTATTATATAAACGAAAAGGAAAAAAATGGTAACATAAGAATAAAATGTAATCAAAAAGTGAGGCCTGTCCCCAAATTGGAGTTTTTTCCAATTTGGTGCCTGTCCCCAAATTGGAAAGGAGAAAAAATGAGAAGGAGACTGATTAATGTGAAGAGTAAAGCCGGAATGGAGATGGTTCAGGTGGGAATCCTGATTGCGATTGCGGTTGCTGTGGGGCTGATCTTCAAAACCGAAATCACCGATTTTGTGAACGGCACATTTGAAGGGTTGTCATCTTTTTAGGGGCATTTGAACAGAAAAAGGATAATCCGAAACCGAGGTTAATTGAAATGAAAAATGTAAAGAAAAAGCTTCGCGGCAAAAGGGGTTCTGAAATGATAGAGGCGGCTTTGGTTTTCCCGATAGTCATTATAGCGGCGATGGGGATTATATACCTTTCAATAGATATGTATGACGAGGCGAGCGAGCTGACCGGGGCCCAGATGAGCGAAGAAAAGGTGTATGACGAAATGGGGTATATCAGATGCATAGATGCGGGAAAAAGGGGGCTGCAGCAGTTTTTATCGTACTGATAGGGACTACTGTGATAGCAGCATGTACCGTGATTGGTAATGCGGTATTTGCGAATCTCAAAACGGCTGCCTGTGATGCGGCGCTGAACATCGGCTGCAGGTCTGTGCTCTCGGAATTCGACAGGAGGCTGAAAAATGATTATCAGATATTTGCGTACAAAAACAGTGAAAATGATATCGAAAATAAACTTGAAAATTATATAGAGCTGAATCTTTCCGAGTGCATAAAGCCGTTTAGAGCAGGCGAGGTGAGCGTTCGCGCACAAAATGCGGAGTATGCGATAACAAAGCCTGACATATTCGGGGAGCAGGCTGTGGCGGCAGGAAAGCTTTGCGCTGCGGGAGTGTCATATGTCGAGCGCAGGGGGAAGGCTGCGCCTGCAACGCACTCCGTAAAAAATGAAGCGATGATTCGCAGCCTGCCTTCCCAGGGGAAAAATCTAAAGCTGATAAATCTTGAGGGCTTTGATGTAAACGGGGCAGTCGCGGATAAAGTCTCGAATACTTATTTTGAGAACAAATACATTATAGAAACCTTTGGCAGCAGGTTTGAAAGGCCTCGCTCCAGATACGCCTATTTCGATTATGAGGTGGAGTATATTCTTTCAGGCAAACTTGATGAGGCAGCGGGGTTAAAACACGTCAGAGAGCGAATTTTTGCCCTCAGAGAGCCGCTTAACGCTGCGCATATCGTCGCGGATCCCTCAAAGATGGCAGCAATAGAAAAATACATTGCAACGCTGCCCCCGGGAGCGTCGGTGGTCGGGACTGCCGTAATCGTTGCACTTTGGGCTTCTGCAGAAAGTGAAAACGATGTAAACATGCTGCTTGACGGAAAAAAGGTAGCTCTATACAAAACTAAACAGCAGTGGGCGCTGAGCCTTGAAAATGCCGTAAAGATGATATTCGGCGGAGAAAACTATACAGAGCCGCTTGATAAAAAGGGGCAGGAATATGAGGACTATCTGATGATGCTCCTTTACCTCGAGGACAGAGAAACAAAGCTGGTCAGAACAATGGATCTGATCCAGTTAAACCTCAGGGCGTCCTATAACAGCAGCCTTTTGCTAAAGGAATTTTATACGGGGTTTCATGTCAGTGCCGATGTGGATGGGAGGGAATACTCTTATGTTCACACGTACTAAAAAGGGCTATATTATCGTCGAAGCTGCCATATTTATGCCTGTTTTAATAATAGGCCTGTGCAGTCTGTGCTTTATGATAAAGTACGGCATGCTTTGCGAAAAGGCTTATGTAATTGCCATGGACGAGACAAAAACGCTGATGCGTGACATGTATACTCCTGCTGCGGCCCCGGAGGGTCCGGGCAAGCTTGAAGAAAGGCTGGAGACAGAGCTTTCACATGTAGAGTCGGCAGATGTTTCAGGCGTGATGCCGCAGTTTCCTTTTCCCATGGCAGACAGCGTGAAAAGGTGGAAGATATCACTTTCTGTGGGGCTTCCCGTGCACATCGATGTCGGAACGGGCAGCACAGCTCCGGCAGGCTTTGCCGTGGTTTTTCGGCCGTTTGTGGGAAAGGACAACAGCAGCGCGAGCTTTGAAAGTCCCGAGGAAGCTGAAGTTTACCGTGAGGTCTGGGTTTTTCCAAAGGCAGGCGAGAGATACCACACCCCTGCATGCAGCTTTGTACAAAGGACTCCGAGGCAGATGCTGCTCACACAGGGAGTAAAGCTGAAATACAGCCCGTGCAAGCTGTGCAGTGCTGCGGGTCTTCCAAACGGATCGGTGGTGTACTGCTTTAAATCCGAAGGCAGCAAATATCATAGGGCGAGCTGCGGACTTGTGGAAAGCTATGTGATGAGCATGGATAAAAGCGATGCGGAGGCAAAAGGATACACTCCCTGCAAGGTATGCGGCGGATATGTGGGAAACTGAGGTGAAAAATGAAAATACCGGAGTACATAAAGCATATGATAAATGTAATGCCCGAGGATATATTTATTCCGATGTCGTTTGTAAGAACGGGCGAAACGGAAAAAACAGTGTACGATACATCGGGATATGTGGCTCTTTCCGAGGCAGCGGATATGCTTACAACCTTCAAAGTTTATGACTGCATTGAGAAAACGGTGAGAACACTTTTGACGGCTTCTGAGTATATGATAGGCCCTGAAATAATAAATATAAGTGCTTCTAATGTGTATTTGAAGACAGATTATGACGGAGGGAATATCGTATTTTGCGATGAAGTTAAATTCTTGCTCGAGGTGGATTGCAATAGCCTTGAAAATGGTGAAATTCAGGCAATCGATGAGATAGAAAAGTATGAATTTAGCAAAATAGTTAATAGTAAAGTTAAGGAATTAATTAACGAAATTAAAGAAAAGACATCAAACAGGAACCTTGAATGCTATCTGGGAAACACGCTTGGCTTTTTAAATTCAAACTGCAGCCTTTGCGGTCTGATGGGGCATATTATCAAATTAAAAAGAGAGGCAAGGCTCTGCGGTATGGAGTAACCTCGCGCTTGCCCGAAGCAGTGGATTCGTTTATAATATCTATCGTAGGAGATATATCATGATACCACTTTCGACAAAACTCAGACCTCAGACACTCGACGAGTTTGTAGGGCAGTCGCACTTTATGTATCCGGGGTCGCTTTTATACAATTCCATAAAGAACAAGAGCTTTGACTCTGCCATATTCTTTGGCCCGTCGGGTACGGGTAAAACAACGCTGGCGAGGATAATTGCGCGTGAGCTTGATGCTGATTTCAAAGAGATTAACGCATCGACGACGGGCACTAAGGAGCTGAAGGAAATAATAGAAGCTGCAAAGGTGAAATTCTACGGACTTGAAAGCTCGACAACCTATGTGTATGTAGACGAGGTTCATCGCTGGAACAAGCTGCAGCAGGATTCACTCCTGGCGGCTCTGGAGGAGGGAGTAATCCGTTTTATAGGTTCCACTACCGAAAACCCTTACTTCAGCGTAAATAACGCAATTCTAAGCCGGGTTCGCAATATCTATGAGTTTCATCATCTGACGGAAAATGATGTCAAAACAATAATTCTGCGTGCATTAAATGAAAAAGAAAAGGGACTCGGATGCCTGGGCGTAAACTATGATGAAAAGGCGATAGATGTGCTCGCTCAAATGTCGGGAGGCGATGCGAGAGTCGCGCTCGACACGATAGGCTTTATTGCAGAGAATTTGAACGAGGGACAGCTTTTGGATCAAAAGCTTGTGCAGGAGGCTATGCAGCGTCAGGTCTTCTTTTACGACCGATCCGAGGACAGATACAATCTGCTGTCGGCACTTCAGAAATCCGTCAGAGGCTCGGATCCCGATGCCGCAGTTCATTATCTGGCGCGGCTGATTGAAGGAGGCGCGGATATCATGATGATCGGACGCAGGCTGATGGTAATGGCATCAGAGGACATCGGCATGGCATATCCGCATGCAATCTCCATTGTGACATCCTGTATTCAGGCGGCGCAGATGATAGGCTATCCGGAAGCGCAGATAAACCTCGCTCAGGCGGTGGTGCTGCTTGCTTCCTGTCCTAAATCAAATGCCGCAAACGAAGCTCTAAACAAAGCCCTTGCTGATCTTCGCAGCCGCAAAATCGATGATGTGCCGCTGCATTTAAAAGACGCCCACTACGGCGGGGCCGCAAAGCGTGGCATTGGTCTTGATTATAAATATCCGCATTCATACGGTGGCTATGTGGATCAGCAGTACCTTCCGGATAATCTTTATAAGGAAGGCGTGCGTTATTACGAGCCGACAGAAAACGGAAACGAGGCTGCTTTCAAGAAGTTTCTCGAAAGTCTGCCAAACGCAAAGAAGAAGGGTGAAAGAAATAAATAATGGCTGAAATAATCAGAGCAAAAAACTCCGGCTTTTGTTTCGGAGTCAGAGAAGCGGTAAAGGCAGCCGAAAAGCTGATAAAAGAAAAGGATGCGGGCAAAACGGGCAATATCTATACCTGTGGGCAGCTGGTGCACAATGCCGATGTAACCGAGGATCTAAGACGCAGAGGTCTTTCGGCAATAGAAAGTCTCGATGAAGCAAAGGCAGGAGACACGGTTCTGATAAGGGCCCATGGCATGCCGGAAGCATTTTATAAAGAGGCGGAAAGCAGGGGGATAAGCCTGGTTGATGCCACATGTCCGTTCGTGGCAAAGATCCACAAACATGTTAAGGAAGCATATGCTGCAGGCAAGAAATGCGTTATCATCGGCGACGAAAAGCATCCCGAGGTGAAGGGCATAAACGGCTGGTGTGAAAACTCTGCAATCATAATAAATACGGAAGAAGAGGCAGAGGCTGTGAAGGCTGATAATCTCTACGTTGTAGCGCAGACGACCAGTCGCATAGAGCACTTCGAAAAGCTGGTTGCCATTTTGAGCAGAAACAATCCAAATTTGGACGTGGTGAATACAATATGCAATGCCACCTCGGAACGGCAAATTAGTACTGCTGAGATAGCAAAATCAGTTGATGTTATGATTGTTATCGGGGGAAAAAACAGCTCAAACAGTAAGAAACTATATGAAATAGCCGCAAAATATTGTAAAAATGCGTATTTTATCGAAAATATTAACGATTTACCATTGAAAAGATGTAAATTATCTGATAAAATTGGAATTGCGGCAGGTGCATCGACACCTGAAAGTGCAATCGAGGAGGTTATTGCTAACATGAGTGAGATTATCACTGAAAACATGAGTATGTCCGACTTCATGGAAGACATCGAAAAATCATTAAGATTACCTCGTACAGGTGATTCCGTACAGGGTAAGGTCCTTCAGGTAACTGAAAAAGAAGTTATCGTTAACTTAGGTTGCAAGAAGGATGGTATCATTCCTAAGGATGAAGTTTCCATGGAAGAGAACCAGAAATTAACTGATTTATTTAAAGAGGGAGACGAAATCCAGGCTAAGGTTATCAGAACTGATGATGGCGATATTATCCTGTCAAAGAAAAAGCTTGAAATCAACGAGCATTGGGATGAATTAAACGAAGCTCTTGAAAATAAATCAATCCTTAACGTAAAGGTTATCAGAGCCGTAAACGGCGGTGTAATCGCAGGCTACAAAGAAGTAACAGGCTTTATTCCGCTTTCACAGCTGGCTGACAGATTCATCGAGAACGCTGACGAGTATATCGGTCAGAACCTCGACATCAGAGTTACAAAGGTCGACAAGGCAAAGGGCAAGGCTGTTTTCTCGCACAAGATTGTTGTTGCTGACGAGAGAGCAAAGAGAATCGAAGAACTCTGGAGCAAGCTCAGCGTAGGCGATGTTGTAGAAGGTAAGGTAATGAGATTCACCGATTACGGCGCATTCGTAGATATCGGCGGAGTTGACGGACTTCTTCACATTTCCGAGATTTCCTGGGGCAAGTTAAAGCATCCACAGGAAGTCCTTTCAATCGGCGAAAAGATCAGCGTAAAGATCCTTTCAATGAACGCAGAAAAGGGAAAGATTTCCCTCGGACTCAAGCAGAATACTCCTGAACCATGGTCTGTAATCAACGAAAAGTATCAGATCGGTCAGGTCGTAACAGGCAAGGTAGTTCAGATAAAGGAATACGGCGCATTCGTAGAATTAGAACCGGGTCTTGACGGACTTGTTCATATTTCCGAAGTGGCTCACAAGAGAGTTACAAACATCGCTGACGAAATCAGCGTTGGCCAGGAAGTAAGCGCTCAGATTCTTGATATCGACACAGAGAGAAAGAGAATCTCCCTGAGCATAAAGGCTACTATCGAAGCTCCTGCAGAAGCTGAAGCACCTGCTGAAGAACCTGCCCCTGTTGAAGAATAAGCATAGAGTTAAAAAAAAATCAGCTGCACCTTTCGGTGCAGCTTTTTTATTGTCTTTATCGGTTTACTACGGCAGCTAATCAGTATTTGTCATTTGCATCAAAGTCCAGTGAAATGTTAATTTCAGGCTTTTCCTCAACCTTCGGAGCAGGTGCCGACGGAGCAGCAGGGGCCGATGTAGGGCCTGTAATGCTCTTTGGCTGGTACTGAGCCTTGTTGCTGAGCTTGAACTGAGCAACGAGCTTCTTTAACATATCTGCCTGACCGTAGAGCTCTTCGGATGAAGCCGCAGACTCTTCGGATGTAGCGGAATTGGACTGAATAACGATGGATACTTCTTCGATACCCTTGTTGACCTCGTTGATGCCGGCAGCCTGTGCCTGTGAAGCATCAGCGATACCTGCAACGAGCTCGGAAGCCTTGCCGATACCTTCAACGATTTCTGCGAGAGCCTCTGCAGTCTCGTTTGCGATCTTGGTACCTGCATTAACCTTTGCAACGGAGCCTTCGATGAGAGCTGTTGTCTCGGAAGCAGCCTCTGCGGATTTTGCTGCGAGGCTTCTTACCTCGTCAGCTACAACCGCGAAGCCCTTGCCGTGTACGCCGGCTCTTGCTGCCTCTACGGCTGCGTTCAGAGCCAGGATATTGGTCTGGAATGCGATATCGTCGATAACCTTGATAATCTTTGAAATGTTTGCCGAGGATTCGTTGATCTCGTCCATGGAAATAAGCATTTCCTTCATCTGGCTGTCGCCGCGCTCTGCGCTGCTCTTTACGTTGTTTGCAAGAGTGGAAGCTTCCTTTGCGTCAGCTGCATTGTGCTGTGTCTGCTCTGCAATCTTGCCGACGGTGGAGGTGAGCTCCTGTACAGCAGCGGCCTGCTTTGTGGAGCCGTTTGCGAGAGTCTGTGCAGCCTCGGAAAGCTGTCTTGAACCGTTTGCAACCTGCGCCGCAGATTCGGTGAGGTTGGTCATTACGCTGCGGAGCTTTTCAACGATGGTGCGAAGTGCGTCACCGATTGCTTCGTAGTCGCCGATGTATCTTGAGTGATCGATATTAACGGTGAGGTCACCGTCGGCCATAGCGGTAAGTGTATTCGAGATGTCCGAAATTACTCCGCGCAGCTGGGTAATGGTCGTGTTCATGGCGTTCTTTGACTGAGCGTGGCCGCCCTTGTAGTCGCCCTCTACGAGGTGACCGAGGTCGCCGTTTGCTACGCGTTCGAGAACCTCCATAACCTCGTTTGTAGGGTTTAAGAGGGCATCGATTGTTGCGTTGATGCCGCGTGCCACATCACCGTATTCACCGGCATGTGCGCTTTCGTTGATTCTCTTTTCGAGATCGCCCGCAACAGCAGCGTTTGCCATATCCATTACATCTTCGACGATGTGCTGAACGGAGCCCGTCATCTGCTTGATGCTTGTATCGATTGCGTCGAACTGCTGAGCAACTTCTTTCTGATACTCGTCAGCAGCCATTGTGTTTTCGGAAAGCTCGAAATTACCCTGAGCGATATTTTCGAGGTTGCCCTTTAATCTCTTTACAGCTGCATCCGAGTAAGCGTTTGCTCTGGAAACTGCTGTGATATCCTGGAATACGCAGATGAAACCGCGGTCGCCGCCTTCTTCGTCAACGAGAGGCTGAGTGATTCTGAGGAATTCTTTGCCGTCGAAATCGTATTTAACCTCTGCCTTGCCGGCTTTCAGATCGGTTACACCGGAGAAGTCCTTGCCGTCGAGTACGGCAGGCTTGCCCTCCATCTGTGAAGGCTTTTCGAAGAGGCCTCTGTCGATGAAGTGATTTGCGAGAGGGTAGTTAACGAATGTCCAGTTGCCGTTGTGGTCGATAGCCTGCATTCTTACAGGAATACCGTCGAGCATTGTCTCGTACCAGAGCTTTTTGTCGGCCATGAGTTCGAGTGTATTGTTGATACCTTCAACAGCTCTTTTGAATTCGCCGCCGTACTTATCGGCATCTGCTCTGACTGTGTAGTCTTCGTTTCTTGCCGCCTCTGCAACCTTTTGAGTGTCTTCTACGAGAGTCTTAATGTTGTCAACGGCACCCTTTAATGCGTTCATGATTTCAGCATAGTCACCCTGCGAGTTGTTGCTGATCTCAGGAACTTCGCCGCGTCCGAGAGCTGCGGAAACATTTGCAACGATGTTAATCTCGGTCATAACGGCTTCCATAGTAGCGTTAAAGCCCTCTACAATGCGCTGATAACCGCCTACGAACTTTGAAGCATCGCCTCTGTAGGAAGTATTACCGAGGATTGCGTTCTGAGTGAGCTCATTGGTTTCTTCAACGAGTGCATTAAGAGTAGACACCATCTTTTTCATTGAGATGTTCAGGACATCTTCTTCGCTGCGGATATTAATCTCCAAATCGGTATTTCCGGCTGCAACCTCATCGAGGATGTGAGCCTGCTCATTATTTGCATCAATAAGTGCAGCGAAGGAATTTATCAGGGTATCGACTTCATCCTTTTCCACATCACGTCTCTGCACGCCATGAGGCTTCTTTCCAAGAGCGAGGTCTGATGCCTGGTGAGCGATTTCCGTAACCGGTGCAATTGCTTTTCTGGTTGTGAAAAGCAGCGAAAGGAGAATGCCGATGAGTGCCACGAGAAGAATAGCCATCTGGATAATGATGGTGTTCTGAGCCATTGCATAAGCCTCTTTCTGCGGAAGGGCAACAATTACTGTCCATCCTACATTTTTGAGAACTCTTGTTACGGCAACCATCTTTGTGCCGTTTTCATCGGTAAACTTGAAGAGCTGGCCGTCTTCGTTGGCAGTTACAGCGTTTACAAGGTTTTCATCAAAATTGAAAGCAGAGATGTTCTGTGCATTGCCGTCCGCATCAAGACCCATAAACTCTTCATTCGGATGATAGAAAACAGTGCCGTCCTGAAGGAATACCATGCTGTAACCGTTCTTGCCGACTTCTGCACTTGCCAGAGTATCGCGAACGCTGTTCAGATAGAAGTCAACGCAGCAGGAACCGAGTACAGTGCCGTCAGTATCGAAAATAGGAGAACCTATTGTACAAACAACGTTTCCTGTCTGCGAATCTGTATAAGGTTCGGTAAATACTGTAGCACGAGTATCTCTCGGGCCGTTCATCCAGTAACGGGTCGTGATGTCAAGAGCGCCCGGATAGTCAACGCTCATCAGTTCGCCTGTCGATGAAGCGATATCGTTAACTGCCCAGCTGGATACATAAAGCTCAACGGATGTGTCGGCATGCATGCTGTACGCTGCCTGAAGCTGAGCGCGAATAGTAGGCCACATAGGATTTTCACCGAGGTAAGTCGGATTTGCCTTTACACTTTGCATATACTGTATAAGTATAGGGTCAGCGGCATACTGTTCGGTCATTGCAGCGTGAAGATCAAAGAATTCTTCAGATTGCTGCGCAAGCGTATCAGCGGTGAGCTGAAGCTTTTCGTTTGCGGTGCTTTTAACCTGTGATGAAAGCACCAAGCTCAGAACAACCAGTGCAACAGCGAATATTAAAATGGTAAATATTCCTGTCCTGCTAACCAGTTTACGAGCTAAGCCTTTGTTTTTCATGAATAGTTGTCCTCCTTTAAGTGTATATATGGGGGCAGCAAATATACTTCCAATAAAAACTGCCTATATATCTTATTTCGATGCTGCGAGGAGTTCCTTCGCAGATTTAAGTGTTGTGTCCGTTATGTTTGCACCACCGAGAAGTCTTGCAATCTCTCTAACGGTTTCATCATCTGAAAGCCTGCTGACCGTTGTCTTTGTGGTGCCGCCCGCAGTTTCCTTTGAAATTCGGTAATTGGTATGCCCGCATGAGGCAATTTGCGGCAGGTGAGTGATACATATAATCTGGTGATTCTCGGCAATCTCCTTTAATTTCTTTCCGACTACGGAAGCTGCGATTCCCGATATTCCCGAATCTATTTCGTCAAAAATCAGGGTAGGGATATCGTCATAATCAGCGATAATTTTTTTGAAAGCGAGCATTATTCGGCTCATTTCGCCACCTGAAGCTATTTTGTTAAGAGGCTTCAGAGGTTCACCCAAATTAGTGCTGATCATGAAATTAACCGAATCTATTCCGCTCTCGGTAAAGCTGTCTAGCTTTGTAAACTCAATATCCAATTGCGAATTGTTGAAATTGAGGTCCTTTAGCTGCACGGTAATGCGCTTCTTTAAATCTGCAGCTGATTCGTGGCGAAGGGTAGAGAGCCTTTCACTTGCAAGCTGCAGCTGGGCATTTATGGTTTCAAGCTGAGCCTCGAGCTCTGACTTCAGATGATCCGAGTTTTCAACATCCTTTAGCTCTGCTTCGATTGTGTCCGCAAAATTATTGACTGCTTCTATACTGCCCGGAGTAATTCCGCCGTCAAGGAATTCGTTTCCGTATTTGCGTTTTAAGCTTTGAATCAGTTCATATCGCTCAATGCATTCGTCAAGCTCTTCCTGTGAAAATACCATATCGTCACGCTCCGAACGGATTTCATGGGCGATATCGTCGAGCTCATAGCAGAGTGATGATATGCGTTCGGACAGGGCAGAGATAGCGCCTGAAAAGCCGGATATCCCTTCGAGCTCTTTAGTCACGGTTTCGAGAGAATCTATAGTGGAAGGTTCCGATTCGTAGAGTGCATCATAAGCTCTCGAAAGGACCTGATACAGTCGCTCGCTGTTTTGAAGCAGCGTAATTCTTTCGGAAAGCTCTGCATCTTCGCCCGAAATCAGCTTTGCTGAACGAATTTCTTCGAGCTGAAATTTCATAAAGTCACGTTTTTTATCCGCATCGGCAGCGCTTTGAAGGAGCTTTTTAAGGCTCGCCGAGGTTTTGACATAACCATCATAGAGTCTTGCGACCATCTGGGCTACAGGTGCGATCTCATCCGCATGGAAAAGGTCAATCAGGCGGATGTGATACTCCGGATTAAGAAGCGACTGATGATCGTACTGACCATGTATGTCAGCCAGCCTTTTACAATAGGTAGAAAGTTCAGCAAGTGTAACGACACGGCCATTAAGCTTGCAAAGATTTTTACCGGAAGCGCTGACTTCTCTGGTTATTACTATATCTTCACCGTCCAGGTCGCCTGCAATCTGGACTACGGCTTTATCGGCGCCTGTGCGAACAAAGCTGCTGTCGGCTCTGGCACCGAGTGCGAGACTGATTGCCTCTATGACGATTGATTTACCCGAACCGGTTTCACCGGTGATGATATTAAGGCCTTTTTCAAACTCGACTTCACAATTTTCAATTATGGCGAAATCCTTTATGCTGATATATGAAATCATAAAAACCTCTTACGTTAAAATGACCGGAGAGCCGGTCATTAAGTTTACATTAATTAGAAGCCATAGTTTCGTTTAATTGGCGTACGAGTCCCTCAACATTAGCGGGGTCGTCAACAAGAATGAATATTGTATTGTCGCCTGCAACAGAACCGACAGTGTGATTAAGATTGATATTGTCAATGGCTTCGGCCGCCGCGTTTGCACAGCCTGAAAGAGTCTTCACAACAATGATATTGCCGGAAGAAGCAACAGAACGAACCGTTCCTCTGAAAATTTGTATAAACCTGTTGGTAACAGGCATGTCCTGGCTGGCGCTGACTGCGTATTTATACTTGCCTTCAGGTGTAAGAATCTTTACCAGCTGAAGTTCGCGGATATCTCTGCTGATAGTTGCCTGAGTAACTTCAAATCCGCTCTCTTTCAACATTTGCGCTAACTTTTCCTGCGTTTCGATTTCATTGTTGGTTATGATATCCAGGATTTTATTCTGTCGTGAATACCTCATGTTTTCTCCTTTGCTACTATGCTACATTACTCAAATTGGCACAAAAGCCATCCATTTGTGATTATACCATTATAAAAGCGCTTTAATCAAGGCATTTTGAAAGATTTGTACTTATATTTGTACATATATTGTTTTTGCGTCTTTTTGTGTGTTTCTTTTTGCCTTTACAAACAAATGTTTGCATTGTATAATATCCTTTGGAGGGACAAAAATGCGTATTTTAGGAATCGACCCGGGCTATGCCATAATGGGTTGGGGAATAATAGACATGCAGGGCAATCATTTCAAAGCCGTTGCCTATGATTCCATCACCACATCAAAGGATCTCGAGCCTGTGGACAGACTCAAATGCATATATAACGAGCTGATGGGAATCATAGCCGAATACCGGCCCGAGGTTGCCAGTATCGAAGAGCTGTTTTTTAACAGCAATACCACAACTGCAATCATGGTAGGCGAGGCCAGAGGTGTAGCAATGCTTGCATGTGCCAATTCGGGAGTCGGTGTTTACGAATACACGCCTCTCCAGATAAAGCAGGCTCTGACGGGATATGGTCGTGCAGAGAAAAAGCAGATGCAGGAAATGGTTCGCATGTTTCTGAATCTCGAAAAGGTACCAAAGCCGGATGATACGGCAGATGCACTGGCGGCGGCGATATGCCACGGCCACAGCGGTTCATATACAGACAGAATGAAAAAGATAAGGAAGGGCATATGATACATTATTTAAAAGGCCGGTTTGCAATGCAGACCGAAAACGGCATAGTCATTGATGTGGGAGGCATTGGCTACGAGGTAGCTGTTCCCGCAAGCTCGCCTGTTTACTCCTGCACGGAGGGACAGAGCGTTATGCTGTACACATATATGGCCGTCAGAGAGGATGATGTCAGCCTTTACGGCTTTACAGATACCGAAGGACTGTCTCTTTTCAAAAAGCTTTTAAGTGTCAGCGGCATAGGTGCAAAGGGCGCAATGTCAATACTTTCGGCAATGTCTGCAGACGACTGCCGCAGGGCAATTGCTTTCGAGGACGCAGACATGCTGACCAGGGCAAACGGTATAGGGAAAAAGACTGCACAGCGCATCGTTCTGGAGCTGAAGGATAAAGTTAATGCACCGCTTTCGGGCGTAAATCCTGTTACGGGAGAAATATTGGAAAATACAGACGGCGGTAACGGTAATGCCAGAGGCGAGGCATTAAATGCTCTGGTTGCCCTCGGATATACGAGGAGCGAGGCATTGTCGGCACTTGCATCTGTTCCGGATACGAATCTGACCAGTGAAGAGTATATTAAAAAGGCTCTGAAACAGCTTTTCTAGGAGTTTACCGATGGACGAAAGATTTACAGACACTCATCTTAATATGGCTGACAATGAAACTGAGCTGACACTGCGTCCGCAGTATCTCAGCGAATACATAGGCCAAAAGGATGTAACGGAAAATTTAAAAGTATATATTGAAGCGGCAAAGGCCAGAAAGGAGCCTCTCGACCATGTTCTTTTCTACGGTCCTCCGGGACTTGGAAAGACCACGCTGGCCGGAATCATCGCAAATGAGCTCGGAGTTGACATCCGAATCACATCGGGCCCCGCAATAGGCAGGGCAGGCGACCTCGCCGCAATACTGACAAACTTAAACGAAAATGATGTCCTTTTTATAGACGAAATTCACAGACTTAACCGCTCGGTTGAGGAAGTGCTGTATTCTGCTATGGAGGATTATGCCATAGACATAATAATCGGAAAGGGACCATCAGCACGTTCAATCAGACTTGACCTTGCAAAGTTCACGCTCATTGGAGCGACTACACGCGCAGGGAGTCTCTCAGCCCCGCTCAGAGACCGTTTCGGTGTACTTTCAAAGTTCGAGCTTTACACTGAGGATGAGTTAAAGACAATATTAAAGCGTACTGCAAGCATACTCGATGTGGAGATTGATTCGGAATCGCTTTCCGAAATGGCGAAAAGATCGCGAGGAACACCGAGAGTTGCAAACCGCTTCTTAAAGCGCGTCAGAGACTTTGCTCAGGTAAAGGGTAACGGCAGGATTGATATTGAAATCACCAGGCTGGCGCTTGATGCCATGGGTGTCGATGCGCTCGGACTCGAGCACCTCGACAGAGAAGTGCTTCGCACTATCATCACAAGATTTGGCGGTGGCCCTGTGGGCATAGATACAATAGCAGCTTCCATAGGAGAGGAAAGAATAACTATTGAGGACGCTCACGAACCTTATCTGATACAGGCCGGTTTGCTTCATCGCACGCAAAAGGGCAGAATGGTATCGGAAAAGGCTTATCGTCATCTCGGCATAACTCCTCCGGAGAATGCATTTCAGGATCAGGTAAGTCTGGACTTATAATATTCTTTTATGTTATAGTATGCTTATGATTCCGGAAAAAGTATCAAACAGCCAATTTAAACGTTCTGTTTGCTGCCTTTTAACTGTGCTTTTGTGCATGCTTTTGTGTACCGCGCACGTATTTGCGGAGGCAGGTGAGCAGACTGAGGTTCATATGGGACAGACCATAAAGGTTGGTCTGAAATATGGCAGTACCGCTGTCAGCCGATTTACTGTTGGCTGCGATGGCGGGTTTTGTGTTGCAAACTATTCTTCGAATGGGAACATGCCTGTGCTGCAGACTATTTCCGCTACTGAGCTTGAAATAGCTGTAAACGGTGGGGAGGTATCCGTAAAGGACATTGCTACGGGGGATACGGTTCTATCGGGGATGACAACAGAAAACATGATACTGCCGCTTTTTTATAATGAAAGATATTCAATAAGCATAGACGGTACGATGTATCACGGCGGTGTGATGTTTACTCCAAGCGGCAGCGATAAAATTAATGTCATAAATACGGTGAACATAGACCAATATGTATGCGGAGTACTGCCGAGTGAAATTGGCAGCAGCAGTCCGATAGAAACAATAAAAGCGCAGGCTGTTGCGGCCAGAAGCTATGCTTTGGTTTCTGCGCTGGAAGGCGGTAATCACGCTTCCTACGGATTTGATGTGTGCCCGTCCACGCACTGCCAGGTATACAGAGGGTTAAAGAGTGAAAGTGAAGCCTGCAACAGAGCGGCTTCCGAAACAGCAGGCCTTTGCATATACTACGAGGGAAAGCCGGTAATGGCTTATTATGCAAAAAACAGCGGAGGCTACACTCAGAATGTGGAGGATGTCTGGAGCAGCAGGCTGGGGTATCTGAGAGCGGTGCCGGATCCGTACTGCTCGCCTTATCTGTGGGAAAAGACCTACTCGTTTAGTGAGCTTGAAAGCAGGCTCGCAGCGGACGGGAAAAATGTTGGAACACTGACAAAAGTTGAAATTACAGGACTTGCCGATAACGGAAACGTAAAAGAAATTACATTTACGGGAACCGAGGGGAGTGCATCGTACAGCAAATATACTATCCGAAGCTTTTTCGGCAGCAGCGATGTGAAGTCGAATCTTTTCAGGTTTAACGGTACTGTAAAGTATGTGGATGTAGATGAGGATGGCAGCATTCCTGTCAGGGAAACGGAAACACCGGAAGATGTGGCAGCGACGGGAGTTTTGATGCTGAAAGAGCTTTTCATGCTTGGTGCCAATGACTTCTCAGGGCAGATAAAGGCCGACGAGGTTTATGTAATCGGTGCCGGAGGTGAGGTAAAAAAGGTGTATGCGGACAGCGGCGTTGGCATATATGCTGTAAACGCTGCTGGTGATAAATATTTGATAAACGATACCGGAAAGGCTACAAAACCAAACGGTGATGCGGGATCAAACGACTATATGACGATAACTACGGTGGAGGGAAGTTTGAACGAAACATCAGGCAGCCTGAGAATCGTGGGGCTCGGATACGGACACGGCATCGGAATGCAGCAGGATGGCGCAATTGCCATGGGAAAGCTCGGCTGGAGCTATGATCAAATCCTGAAATATTATTATACGGGAATTGAAATCAGATAAAAACGGGTAAACATTAATACGTATAAACGAAAATGAGCGGATAACGCGAAAAGGAAGAAAAGGAATTTTTGAAATAGATGAATGTAAATGATTTTGATTATTATCTGCCGGAGGAACTGATAGCTCAAAAGCCTGCAGAAAAACGCGATATGAGCAGACTCATGGTTATTCACAGGGATAGCGGAGAAATTGAGCACAAGCACTTTTTTGACGTGGTGGATTATTTAAATCCAGGTGACTGTCTGGTTATGAACAATTCAAAGGTAATTCCGGCAAGGCTTTATGGCACAAAGGCGGAAACGGGTGCAAAAATAGAGTTTCTCCTGATAAAGCGTTTAGAGGGTGATGTATGGGAAACCATGGTACGTCCCGGACGTAAAATGAAAGAAGGAGACAGGGTAGTCTTTAACGCGGAGAACATGCAAAGGTTTGAGGCTGTTGTCACAGGCTACGGCGAGGATGGCACCAGACATGTTCGATTTGAATACGATGGGGTTTTTATGGAACGCCTCGAGGAAATAGGCAGTATGCCACTGCCTCCATATATCGAAAGAGCCGCTGAAAAGGAAGACAGAGAAAGATATCAGACTGTATATGCGAAGTACGAAGGCTCTGTAGCTGCTCCGACGGCGGGACTTCACTTTACAAACGAGATACTTGAGAAGGCACGTGCGAAAGGCGTGAATCTCGCATTTGTGACGCTTCATGTGGGGATAGGAACCTTCCGCCCCGTAAAAGTCGACAAGGTTGAAGAACATCATATGCATTTCGAGGAATACGAAATCGACGAGGAAAACGCACGCATTATAAATGATGCAAAGCGCAGAGGCGGCCGCATCGTTTCAGTGGGCACCACCAGCACGCGAACTATGGAAAGCGCGGCTTCCTTCAATTCCGAAACCGGATTATACGAGCTTTGTGCAGGCAGTGACAGTACAGATATATTTATTTATCCGGGATATAAATTCAAGATGGTTGACAGCCTCATAACAAATTTCCATTTGCCGAAATCAACACTTTTAATGCTCGTTTCGGCGCTTTACGACAGGGAAAAGATGATAGAGGCTTATAATATGGCGGTGGCTGAAAAGTACAGATTTTTCAGCTATGGAGATGCCTGTTTGATACTATAAGGAGGAGGACGCAAATGAAACACGCAGTAACTTACGAGCTGATTAAGGAATGCAAAAAAACAAAAGCAAGACGCGGTGTGCTGCATACGCCACATGGGGATATACAGACCCCTGTGTTTATGCCTGTGGGAACTCAGGCAACCGTAAAGGCTATGCGTCCCGAACAGGTCAAAGAGATGGGCGCTCAGATCATTCTTTCGAATACATACCATCTGTATTTGCGCCCGGGTCACGAAATAATCAGAGAAGCGGGCGGACTTCACAAGTTTATGAACTGGGACAGAGCAATACTTACCGACAGCGGCGGATTTCAGGTTTTTTCGCTCGGTAAGCTCAGAAAGATAACCGAAGAGGGTGTCAGATTCCAATCGCATATCGACGGGTCAACTCATATGATTACTCCCGAAAAGGCTATTGAGATTCAAAATGCTCTCGGTTCGGATATTATGATGGCATTCGATGAATGCGCGCCGTATCCCGCAGATTATAACTATGTCAGAAATTCAATGAAGCGCACTACCCGCTGGCTTGAACGCTGTAAAAAAGCCCACAGGGATATAGAAACCCAGTCGCTCTTTGGAATAATGCAGGGAGGAACCTACAAAGATCTTCGCAGAGAAAGCGCTGAATCAATCGTAGAAATGGATTTACCGGGATATGCGGTGGGTGGCCTTTCCGTAGGCGAGCCAAAGGATTTAATGATAGAGGTTCTCGATGACTGCGAGCAATTTCTTCCGAAGGACAAAGCCAGATATCTGATGGGTGTAGGCTCGCCGGATTATCTTTTTGAAGCCGTGGAGCACGGAATAGACATGTGCGACTGTGTACTGCCTACCAGAATAGCGCGACACGGACTTGCAATGACTTCGCATGGCAGGGTAAACATAAAGAACGCGAGGTATGAAAGAGACTGGGAAGCTCTCGATCCCGAGTGCGACTGTTATACCTGCAAAAATTACAGCAAAGCCTACCTGAGGCATCTTTTCAAATCCGAGGAAATGCTCTCGGCTATGCTGCTTTCGAATCATAATCTTCATTTCCTGATTCATATGATGGAGAAAATCAGGAAATCTATCGAAGAAGACAGATTCCTTGAATACAAAAAGGAGTTTTACGACAAGTATGGCAAGTTTTAATGAAAAGCCGGTTTGCCCGCACAGCGGTTTCTGCGGAGGTTGTCTCTACCAGGAAAAGACCTATGAAGAGCAGGCTGCGATAAAGGGCAGAGAGGTTGCGGAGCTGATGGCAAAAAAAGGCGTCGACCTTTCGCATATGAAAAGCGAATATCGTCCGGAGGACTTGGTCCGCGCGCCACAGCTTTATGCTTACAGAAACAAGATGGAATATACCTTCGGTGATATGCAAAAGGGTGGGGAAATGACACTCGGCATGCACCAGAAGAAAAGGTTTATGAATATAATTACGGTTGACCGTTGTCAGCTGGTTCATCCCGATTTTAATGTAATTTTGAAGGCAGTTCTCGATTTTTGTCACGAAAAGGGTTATCCGAAATATAATGCAAAAACCCACGAGGGGTTAATGCGAAATCTGATAATCAGATGGGGGCAGAGGACGGGAGAGCTGCTGATTAATGTTGTTACATCGTCACAGACAGAGTTCGATGGGGCAGGATTTACGGCGGCCGTGAAAGGTGTTCAAAATATACTTAACAATGCTATTGTGGGAGTCCTACACACCATAAACGACCGACTTGCAGATGCCGTCTACCCCGATGAAATCAAGCTTCTTTGGGGCAGAGACTATTACAGGGAGAAAATCTGTGATCTGGAGTTCAAGGTGAGTGCTTTTTCATTTTTCCAGACAAATATTCCTGCCGTTGAGAGGCTTTATAATGATGCGCTTTCACTGATAGATGATTTTGAGGGAAAGACATGTTTTGACCTCTTTTGCGGTACCGGAACCATATCACAGGTACTGGCGAGAAAGGCGAAAAAGGTAGTCGGAATCGAAATCGTCGAAGATGCAGTAGAGTCTGCAAAGGCGAATGCAAAGCAGAACGGACTTTACAACTGCGAGTTTATTGCAGGTGATGTTTTCGAGGCACTTGGCAGAGTCAGGGACAATCCCGATGTCATAGTGGTAGATCCGCCGCGTGCGGGAATTACTCCGAAAGCGCTTGATAAAATAGCAAACTACGGAACAAAACAGCTTCTTTACATATCCTGTAACCCAAAAACCCTGGCAGAGAATATTGTATATCTGCAGGAGTATTACGGATACAGAGCATTAACACTGAAGGCTTACGATAATTTCCCTTTTACAAAGCACATTGAATGTGTTGCGCTCCTCGAAAGGCTGTAAAGGCTGAAGGCTGCTATGGCTGCTATAATGAATTTAAGTGTTGAGATGGTGAATGTACCTTGTTAAAGAAAGGATTATTTAATGGAATTAGCTCATAAAGCTGAACAATTGTTAATAGTGCGGGTTATACGCACAGGCCTGGTCAGGATGATTCCGGTTCTTTTGGTCGGAGCTTTTGCACTTGTGTTTGCATCTTTCCCGGTTCAGGCATACCAGGATCTGATTACGGGCTTTGCAGGCGGGATACTCAAGGAATTGTTCACTCTGGTCCATACCGCCACCTTCGGGGTTTTGTCGTTATATATGACCATGTTCATATGTACGGCTTATATGCATATTAAAGCGGATTCAAGCGTTCCGATTACAGGCTCGATTGCAGCTTCGCTGATTTCCTTTTTCATGCTTGCGGGTGTAAGCACCGAAAGCTTCGGACTCGACTGCATGGGCCCTAAATCCATGTTTATGGCAATTTTAACGGGATTGGGCGCTTCTGCGCTGTATTTAAAGCTTTATCGCATGTTTGACAGCGGAAAGTACAAGGTTTTTTCACGCGGTGCCGACAGAGACTTTAACAGAATGATAACCACGGTAATCCCAATTGTCCTTGTTTCTGTGATTTTTGCGCTGCTGAATATGGCAATCGTTACTGCATTCGACGTGGATTCGTTCCACCGTTTAACAATAAACTTTTTTAACAGTATTTTTATGGGCGGCGGGCCGACCTTCGGAAAGGGGTTTTTCTTTGTGCTCTTTTCGTCAGTGCTGTGGTTTTTCGGCATTCACGGAAGCGATACGCTCGAAGGCGTAATGCAGGAGTATTTTGTGCCGGAGCTTGCGGAAAATCAGGTTGCGGTTATGGCCGGACAGGAGCCTGTGAATGTGCTTACAAAGCAGCTGTTTGACTGTTTTGTGCTGATGGGAGGGTGCGGAGCTTTGATTTGTCTGCTCATAGCAATCCTTATCTTTTCGCACAATCAGGGCAGACGCAGACTCGGCGCTGCGGCAGCGCTGCCGATGATATTTAATATTAACGAGCTCATGGTCTTCGGACTGCCGATAATCTATAACCCTATAATGCTGATTCCGTTCCTCGTGACACCGCTTGCCTGCTACAGCACTTCGTACATCGCGATGAGCAGCGGTATTGTGCCTGTGATCACGGGTCATGTGGAGTGGACGACGCCGGTGCTGATTGGAGGCTATCTGGCTACCGGAAGCATTGCGGGGAGTCTTTTGCAGCTCTTTAACATTGCAATGGGCGTGCTGATATATGCACCGTTTGTGCGCATGCTTGACAGGCAGACCGAGGGCGAAGCGCGTAGAATCTTCAACGATTTCAACGATTTCTTTAAAACTCACGAAGCCGAGTACGAGGGAGTAAGCCTGATTGACGAGCAGAACGTCTACGGCGAGTTTGCGCGAAACCTCACTGCAGAGCTGAGTCACGATATGCTAAAGAGCATTGAAATGCATTACCAGCCGCAGTACAGCTATGACGGAAAATGCGAGGGTGTGGAAGCACTTCTGCGCTGGACACATCCGGTTTACGGCACTATCTATCCGCCGCTTTTGGTAAAGCTTGCCGAAGACGGTGGCTTCCTGCCGGAGCTTGAAGAGGAAATTATTCTTCATGTGCTTGGGGAAGAGGAAATGATAATCGCAAAGTATGGCGAAAACATAAAAATCTCGTTTAATGTTACGGGGAAAACGGTAATAACAAATCGATTTCTGCAATTCTGCACCCAGCTGAATGCGCAGACTCCGTTTGCGGAGCGAAATATCTGTATCGAAGTTACCGAACAGGCGGCTCTTTCGTTTAACGATTCAACTCTCGAGGCGCTCGGAAAGCTTCGCAGCATGGGACTGAAGCTGGCAATCGACGATTTTGCCATGGGCCATACTTCTATCGACTATTTGAAGCATAATATTTTTGATTATATAAAGCTGGACGGCTCGCTGGTAAAGGGACTTTCAAAGCATGAAAACTGCAAGGAAATCATCGCGTCGATTTTAAAGCTTGCTGAGTCACTTAATATGACTGTTATTGCCGAGTTTGTCGAAACCGAGCAGCAGCGCGATACACTGCGCGATATCGGCTGCAACTGTTATCAGGGCTGGCTCTATTCACCGGCAAGGCCTCTGGATAATTAATACAGAAAATGTACAGTTTATATGGTCATACTCTTTGACATAACATCTTTTTAATAGTACAATAAATTTGCAATATTTAAGTGCCGACTGCAAAGCCGGAGAATAGGGAATTCGGTTAAATTCCGAAACGGTACCGCCACTGTAAAGCGGAGGGGATGCAAGGCGCCATTGTATATGCGAGAAGGCTGCAAACCCTGTGAAGCTGAGTCAGGAGACCTGCTTAAATATAATTCTATCCTGCGAGTACAAGGATAGATTGTTTTGTTGTCAAAAACAAAATTGAGCAGGTGGCCTTTCAGAATAATATATTATTTTTTCTATTTTTATGGAGGTCAGAAAAATGAATTTCAATCTCAAAAAATTCTTCGCAATCGTGATGGCTCTTTGCATGGTATTCTGCATGGCAGCATGCGGAGATGCAGCTCCTGCAGACAACGGCGCTGACGATCAGGCAGCAGCAGATGCAGTAGCAGCACTCATTGATGCAATCTACGTTCAGGAATGGACAGAGGATACAGACGCGCAGTGTGCAGCAGCAAAGGAAGCATGGGATGCATTAACAGATGCACAGAAGGAGCTCGTTGAAGGCGAGTTTGCAGATCCGGATTATTTCGGCAGAGATACAGGCGATGCTTCAAAGGACGATCCTAGAAACGCTGATGATATCGGCGAAAACGAAATCCTCGTAGTAAGCTTCGGTACCTCCTTTAATGACAGCCGCGTTGCTGACATCAAGGGAATCGAAGATGCTATCCAGGCAGCTTATCCTGAATGGTCGGTAAGAAGAGCATTCACAGCTCAGATCATTATCAACCACATCCAGGCAAGAGACAACGAAAAAATCGACAACATGAATCAGGCTCTCGAAAGAGCAGTTGCAAACGGTGTTAAGAACCTCGTAGTACAGCCTACACACCTCATGCAGGGTGCAGAATACGATGAGCTTTGCGCAGCAGTTAACGATTACAGTGATGAAATCGAAAACATCGTAATTGCAGAGCCACTTCTCGGAATCGTTGGTGCTGACGGTCAGACAATCAATCCTGACAAGGAAGCAGTTGCAAAGGCAGTAGTTGCAGATGCACTCGCTGTAAGCGGTTACTCCGATACGGCAGCTGCTGCAGCAGACGGCGTTGCATACGTATTCATGGGACACGGAACTTCCCATACTGCAAAGATTACATACACTCAGATGCAGACTCAGATGAATACACTCGGATATGAAAACGTATTCATCGGAACTGTTGAAGGCGAGCCTGAAGAGACAGCTTGCGAAAACATCATCGAAGCTGTAAAGAACGCAGGCTTTACAAAGGTTATCCTTCGTCCGCTCATGGTAGTTGCAGGCGACCACGCTAACAACGACATGGCAGACCCTGAAGACGAAGAGTCCTGGTTCAGCATGTTTACAGCATCCGGTGATTTTGATTCCATCGACTGCCAGATCTTAGGCCTTGGCAGAATCGCAGCAAATCAGGAGCTTTACATCGCTCACACTCAGGCTGCAATGGCTGAAATCTAATAGGCTTTGACCTATGGTGGTGGCTGCGTGGCTTCACGCAGCCACTTGTTTAATAAGTATATTTATCTAAGGACGGAGATAGCCGCCTTTAGATAAATGTATTTGGTAAAAAGACATATTATAAATTTTTATATCAATAAAAGAAAGCGAGAAAAGAAATGAACAAAAGATTATTATCGGTACTTGCTGTATTGGTGCTTGTGATGGCACTTTTTGCAGGCTGCGGCAGCACGCCTGCGGATGATGCTCAGGCGAGAGGCAATGCGCCGATAGAGGACGGCATGTACTTGGCTGATTTTAGCACTGACAGCACAATGTTCCATGTGAATGAGGTAAAAGAAGGCAAGGGACTCCTTACCGTTGAAAACGGATTTATGACAATTCATATCGTAATGCCTTCAAAGAACATCTTAAATCTTTATCTCGGACTTGCAGAGGATGCGCAGAAAGAGGGCGCAGAGCTCATTAATCCGACTGTCGACGAGGTTACCTACAGCGACGGCTTAACAGAAGAGGTATATGCATTTGATGTTCCGGTGCCGGCAATTGACGAGGAATTCGACCTTGCTCTTATTGGTACAAAGGGCAAGTGGTACGACCACAAGGTAAAGGTTTCGAATCCTGTGAGCGTTACAAGCTCATACTTAGGTGTTGCTTTGCAGGATGGCGAATATACAATCGAAGTTACAATGACGGGCGGCTCCGGCAGAGCAAGCATTGAGTCCCCTGCAAAGCTCACAGCTGAAAACGGTGAATACAAGGCAGAAATCGTATGGAGCAGTGAGCACTACGAATACATGATTGTGAATGGCACACAGTATGACAAGGTTAATACCGAGGGCAATTCCAGGATGATTATTCCGGTTGAACTTGATAAGGATATGGCGGTAAGCGCTCTGACCACAGCGATGAGCGAGCCACATCTGGTTGACTATACTTTGCATTTTGACAGCAGCACCATTACCGAGGAGTAGGACTGATGAAAAGGATATTATCTCCAATCCTGATTATCGCCTTGATGCTTGCAGTATTTGCAGGCTGCGGGAATAACACAGTCGGAGATTCCCCGCTTGGCAGCCTCGCATTGACAGGCAGCATGCAGCTTGACTATGCGGACAAATTTGCAATAGACTATTATGAAGGCGGCTACAGTCTGATAACGCTTAATGACGGCAGCAGATTTTTGGTCGTTCCGAAAGAGAAGGATGTTCCGAAAACAGTTGCAAGTGACATAGTAGTGCTAAAGCAGCCGGTGGAAAACATTTACCTTGCGGCAACGTCTGCAATGTGCCTTTTTGATGGGCTTGGCAGGCTTGATGCAGTGCGGCTTTCGGGGACTAAAGCCGACGGCTGGTATATTGAAAACGCCAGGAAAGCAATGGAGGCCGGAGATATCATCTATGCGGGGAAATACAGCCAGCCCGACTACGAGCTTCTTTTGTCCGAGGGCTGCAGTGTAGCAATTGAGTCGATGATGATAAGCCATGCGACTGAAGTAAAGGGAAAGCTCGAGGAGCTCGGTATTCCTGTATTCATGGACCAGTCGAGTCTCGAGGGCCATCCGCTCGGACGCACGGAATGGATAAAGCTCTACGGCACCATACTGGGTGAGGAAGAAAAGGCCGAAGAGCTGTTTAATGAGCAAAAGGAATATCTTGCGCGCGCAGAAGCGGGTGAACCTACGGGAAAGACTGTTGCATTTTTCTACATCTCTTCTTCAGGAAATGCAGTTGTGAGGAAGTCCGGAGACTATGTCAGCAAAATGATAGCTCTTGCAGGCGGTAAATATGTTTTTGATAATATCGGGGATCCCGAAAAGGTCACGGCGACCGTAAACCTTGAAATGGAGAGCTTCTTTGCGGCTGCAAAGGATGCCGACTATATAATTTACAACAGTACAATTGGCGGAGAAGTGAAGGATATGGCAGGACTCTTTGCGAAAAGTTCGCTCCTCAAGGAGTTTAGTGCCGTAAAGGAAGGAAATGTCTGGTGTACTGAACAGAATATGTACCAGGAAACCACGAGGCTGGGTGAGATGGTCGAAAGCTTTCGAAAAGTCTTTTCGGGCGAAGCGGACGACCTCGACGAGCTTCCATACCTTTACAGGTTAAAGTAATCACGGCTGTCGCCATATAGCGACAGCTTTTTGCAATTAGAAAGAACGGTTAAGGCATGGCGGAAACGATTGAGACAAAAAAAATAGGCAGCGCTGCCAGATTTATTGCGGTAATGATATTTCTCGCCGCTTTATTTGTCGTTGCGGTAATCCTGAACATAAACTCAGGTTCCGTTTCGGTAGGAAGAGGCGATATAGCTTCAATGCTTTTGAAGGGCACAAAATACGGTTTTTTAAATGCTGTAACGGGCGGAAATTACAGTGATGAGCTGGGCAGTGTAGTTCGTGCATCCACGGAAAGCCAGATTATATTCAGCATACGCCTGCCGCGTATGATTCTGGCTGCTGTTCTCGGAGGCGCGCTTTCTGTTTCAGGGTATCTGCTTCAGGTATTTTTCAGAAATCCGATAGCGGGGCCTTTTGTACTGGGCATTTCTTCAGGTGCAAAGATGATAGTAGGTATTACAATGATTTTCCTCGCACCTTTTATTGGCTCGCTTTCTTCAATTACCATAATATTTGCCGCTTTTTTGGGTTCTGTTCTGGTAACCGGAATAGTGCTTGTGTTTGCCCAGAACGTAAAGAGTATGTCAATGCTGCTCGTAATCGGTATTATGGTCGGATATATCTGTAATGCGGTTACCGATTTTTGCATAAACTTTGCGGCGGATCACGATGTGGTAAATTTAAAAAACTGGTCGATGGGTTCCTTTTCGGGTGCTGACTGGGGATTTGTAGAGGCGGCTCTTTTAATGTGTATTCCGGGATTTTTGTGTGCTCTTCTTTTATCAAAGCCTATCTCGGCTTACTCGCTCGGTGAAGGCTATGCCCGCAGCATGGGAATCAGGGTAAAGCCGTTCAGAGTTATTCTGATTCTCCTTTCGAGCCTGCTTTCTGCATGCGTTACGGCGCTTGCAGGCCCAATATCTTTTGTCGGCATTGCGGTTCCTCATATTACAAGGAGCCTGTTAAAATCCTCGAAGCCTATTTTTGTAATTCCGGGTTCGTTTCTTTGCGGCGCAGTATTCTGCATGCTTTGCGATCTGATTGCCAGAACGCTGTTCGCACCGACCGAGCTTACAATAGGAACGGTAACGGCATTCTTTGGCGCACCGATAGTTATTTATATGATGATAAAACGCAGACGTCTGCAGGAGGACTAGCATGGGAGAATATTTCAAAACCGAAGGCCTTTCTGTAGGATATAACGGAAGGATACTGATTGACGATATAAATATTGCACTCGAAGAGGGAAAGATATTAACCCTGATTGGCCCGAACGGTGCGGGAAAGTCTACGATATTAAAGACTGTTACAAAGCAGCTTGAAAAAATAGGCGGAAGTGTCTATATCGGCGGTTGTGAGCTTTACAGTATGCAGCCTAAAATGCTGGCGCAGAATATGGCAGTGGTTCTGACGGATAGAATACGTCCGGAGCTGATGACATGTGCGGAGGTTGTCGCAATGGGACGGTATCCGTATACCAACATGTTCGGAAAGCTTACAAGGGAAGACGAAAAGGCTGTCAATGATGCACTTGCCATGGTTCATGCTCTCGAGCTTGCGGGGCAGGATTTCATGACACTTTCGGATGGCCAGAGGCAGAGGATAATGCTGGCTCGTGCGATTTGCCAGGAACCGAAAATTCTGGTGCTCGACGAGCCTACGGCATATCTGGACATCAGGTACAAGGTGGAGCTTCTCGAGATTTTGCAGGAGCTTGCGAGGACAAAAAAAGCAACAATTGTCATGTCACTTCACGAAATAGATTTGGCGCTCAAGGCTTCGGATTACATCATCTGCGTGGGCGATAACAAAATTACAGCCTTTGGCACACCGGAGGATGTAGTGAGGGAGATGAGCATAGAAAAGCTGTACGGTATGGAGACCGGTTCGTTTCGGAAATGGTTTCCGCATTTGCTTAGTGATTACGAGTAGAAATTGAATTGGAAAATGAAAAAGAAAATAGCAAGAGTGCTCTTTGCGGGCACAAACAGCGGCTGCGGCAAGACCACGGTAACGTGCGCGGTGTTGCAGGCACTTGTGAACAGACAATTAAAGGTAGGCGCATTTAAATGCGGACCTGATTATATAGACCCTATGTTTCACAGCAAAATTATAGGGGCAAAGAGTGGAAATCTCGATCTGTTTTTTCTCGGGGAAAATACTATGAAGTATCTCTTTGCAAAGAATTCTGAAGGGTGCGATATCAGTGTAATCGAAGGCGTAATGGGGTATTACGACGGCCTCGGCATTTCGAGTACAGAGTCGAGCACGTATGAGGTTGCCCGTGTGAGCAAAAGTCCGACGGTGCTGATCGTTAACGCAAAGGGCGCATCTCTTTCAATCCTTGCAAGCATAAAAGGTTTTTTAGAGTTTCGCAGTGACAGTGGAATCAGCGGAGTAATACTAAACTGCTGCACAGAAGGAACCTACAGAATTCTTGCGGGGGAAATAGAAAAAGCATTTGCAGGTGCAGTGAAGCCTCTCGGTTTTATGCCAAAGGTTCCGGAGAGCATATTCGAAAGCAGGCACCTGGGGCTGGTAACCGCACAGGAAATCAGTGATCTAAAGGAAAAGATGCAGATCCTGGCCGAAAAAGCAGAGCAGTGCATCGACATTGATGGGTTAATAGCACTCTCAGACTCTGCACCCGAAATAAACTTTGAAGCAGTAAAGCCGGAGGTTTTTAACGAGCCTGTCAGGATTGCGGTTGCCAGAGATAAAGCCTTTTGCTTTTATTATGAAGACAGCCTCGAGGCACTGCGGGAAAGCGGCGCAGAGATTGTTCCGTTTAGCCCGCTTTCGGATCAGGCACTGCCCGGTGACATAGACGGGCTGTATCTCGGGGGAGGGTATCCTGAGCTCTATAAAGAGGAGCTTTCTGCGAACAGAGAAATGCTTTGCAGTATAAAAGAGGCAATAGACGGCGGACTGCCTTGCATAGCCGAATGCGGCGGATTTATGTATCTGCTGCAGGATATCGAGGGGGTAAAGATGGTTGGAGCGCTCAAAGGCGGATGCCATAATACCGGTAAGCTCACCAGATTCGGATATGTAACGCTGACAGCAAGCAAGGATAATATGCTTTGTAAAAAAGGTGAAAGCATAAAGGCGCATGAATTTCATCACTATGATGCGGATGTGCCGGGTGACAGCTTTACCTGCGAAAAGGGAAACGGCAGGGCTTGGCCCGCAGTAATTGCGACGGACAGCCTATACGCAGGATATCCGCATTTCCACTTTTATTCCAATCTTAATTTTGCGGCCAATTTTTACAAGGCATGCCAAAGGAGAAAACATGTTTGAGATAGTAAAGCCAATGGACATAGAAAAGCGAAGCTTTGAGATAATTTCCGAAATTCTTGAAAAGGAATACAGCGATATAATAATCCCTGATGATCGAAAGTCCGTTGTAAAACGCGTTATCCACACAACAGCAGACTTTGACTATGCAAGGAATCTGTTTTTTTCCGAGGATGCGGTAGAGGAGGCACTAAACGCCCTGAGAGGCGGCTGTGATATTGTGACAGATACAAATATGGCAAAGGCGGGAATAAACAAAGGCATACTGGCAAAGCTCGGAGGAGAAGTGCACTGCTATATGGCCGATCCGGATATTGCAAGCCTCGCCAAAGAGAGAGGCGTGACACGGGCCACCGTTTCAATGGAAAAGGCGGCTTCGCTTTCAAAGAAATGCATCTTTGCAATAGGTAACGCACCGACGGCACTCATTGCGATAAAGGAACTGATGGATGCGGGAAAGCTTTCACCGGCTCTCATAATCGGTGTTCCTGTAGGCTTTGTAAATGTAGTGGAAAGTAAAGAACTGATTATTGAATCAAATGTGCCGTATATTGTTGCCGAAGGCCGCAAGGGCGGAAGCAATGTTGCGGCTGCGATTGTGAACGCGCTTCTTTATAAAATTGAAAGATAAGATGGAAGAATATATTACAAAGGACGGAAAGGAGCTGCGTCTCGGCTTTACCACCGGCTCGTGTGCGGCGGCAGCTGCGAAAGCGGCGGGAATCATGCTTCTTTCGGGTAAAAGAAAAGATAATATCAAAATCAATACTCCCAAAGGGATAGTTATTGACGTAGCCGTTTCAAACATAGAAATCGGCGAAGGATATGCTGTATGCAGCATTAAAAAGGATGCCGGGGATGATCCGGATGTGACGGACGGTGCTGACATTTTTGCGACTGTAAGAAAGTGTGCCGGTTGTGATATAACAATCGACGGAGGCGCAGGTGTCGGCAGAGTCACAAAGAAAGGGCTGGATCAGCCCGTAGGTAATGCCGCAATAAACTCTGTCCCGCGAAGGATGATAAAAGAAGCCCTGCGCGAGGTCTGCGATGTCTTTGGCTACGAGGGCGGGCTGGAGGTTATCGTTTCGGTTCCGGGTGGCGAGAAAATTGCCGAAAAGACATTTAATCCGAGGCTTGGAATTGTCGGCGGAATATCAATTCTGGGAACGAGCGGTATCGTGGAGCCGATGAGTGAGCAGGCGCTTGTGGACACGATAGGCGTGGAGCTTCGTCAGAGAAAGGCAGGCGGAGCGGAATATGTGCTGCTTACACCGGGAAACTATGGTGCGGATTTCATAAAAATCGGTATGGAGCTAGATCCGAAGTGGGCAGTGCTTACATCAAACTTCATCGGGGACTCGGTTGATATTTGCGCACGGCTGGGATTTAAGGGAGCACTCATTGTCGGCCATGCGGGAAAGCTGGTCAAGCTTGCGGGGAATGTGTTTAACACACATTCAAAATATGGTGACTGCAGGATGGAGATAATTGCTGCTAACGCAGCCGCTTTGGGACTTTCTGCGGCGCGTGCGGAGGAAATCTTGGGCTGCGCGATGGTTGATGATGCAATCAGGATACTAAAGGAGGCGGGGCTCTTCCAAAAGACCTTTGAAAGGCTTGCAGGGAGGATTGAGTATAACCTTGCATACCGCGCAGGAGAGCTTAAAACAGGCGCCATCCTCTTTTCAAAGGAATATGGATTTTTGTGCGAAACGGCTTTGGCACAGGAGCTTTTAAAAGATATAGTGAAAGAGCAAAGTAAGGAGAATTAAGATGGTACATTTTGTCGGTGCAGGCAGCGGTGCGGTTGATTTAATCACCGTTCGCGGCGCAAGGCTTTTATCGGAGGCCGATGTAATCATATATGCGGGGTCACTTGTTAATCCGGAGCTTTTATCCTATGCAAAGGAGGGCTGCGAGATTCACGACAGCGCAAGGATGACGCTCGAGGAGGTAATCGAGGTTATTGAAAAGGCCGAAGCAGGCAGCAGGACTACGGTAAGGCTCCACACGGGCGATTCGAGCATATACGGTGCGGTACGCGAACAGTTCGACGAGCTTGAAAAGCGAGGCATAGAGTACGATGTGTGCCCGGGCGTAAGCTCGTTTTGCGGCGCTGCTGCAGCACTTAAGGCGGAATATACTTTGCCGGATGTCAGCCAGACTGTCATCATCACGCGTGAGGAGGGCAAGACTCCGGTGCCGGCAGGTCAGTCGGTAAAGGAGCTTGCAAGTCATGGCGCAACGATGGTTCTTTTCCTCAGCACTTCGCTGACGGAGAAGCTTCAGGCGGATCTGCTTGAGGGGGGATATCCGGCGCAGACACCTGTTGCTGTTGTAAGCAAGGCAACATGGCCTGACGAGCGCATTTTCCGCTGCACGGTAGGCGATTTACATAAAACGGTTACTGAAAATGGTCTCACGAAGACCTCGCTGATTATAGTCGGAGACTGTATGGGCGACGAATATGCGAGGTCGCTGCTTTATCATCCGGGATTTACCACTGAGTTCAGAGAGGCAAAGGAATAATGAAGGTCTTTATATTTGCATATTCAAATAAGGCATGCGAGACGGCAGGGAGAGTGGCTGAGTGCCTCGGTGGCTGCGGTATCAACGGCGCAGGTGCCGGTGCAGGTGCTGATAAAATCTCGTGCTTTACTATAGACAAATATCTGCGGCCGGGATTTTCCGTGATTGGCGAAGGCTGCAAAACGAGCCGAGACTTTTACGGGAAATGCTTTGAGGAAGGCGATGCACTGGTGTCCGTTGGATCCTGCGGGATTGCGGTAAGGCATATCGCACCTTTCATAAAGGACAAAGCGAAGGACCCCGCTGTAATTGTAATCGATGAGCTTGGGAAATATGTAATCCCGATTCTTTCAGGGCATATAGGCGGTGCCAACAGGCTGGCAGGGGAGATTGCCGAAAAAATAGGCGCAGTGCCGGTTATAACAACAGCGACGGATATAAACGGCAGGTTTTCCGTGGATACATGGGCTGCCGAAAACGGATTTGTGATTGGCAGCATGAAGATGGCAAAGGCGGTTTCTGCCGAGATACTCGAAAGAGATGTGCCTTTACTTTCGCAGCTTCCGGTTTCGGGAAGACTGCCAAGTGGTATTTTTGACTGGGCTACTCCGGGGAAAGCTGCGACTTTGGGCGACAGAAAGCCGGAAATCGGGATATATATAGGGTATAAAACCGAATCGCTTGAGAATGAACCTTTTTCAAGGACTTTGCAGCTGATACCGAAATGCCTTACGCTGGGTATAGGCTGCAGAAAGGGAACGACAAAGGAAAAGATTGCGGAGGCGGTTAAAGCGGTGTTTGACGAAGCAGGGCTTGATTTAAGGGCGGTAAAGGAAGCTGCTTCAATAGATATCAAAAAAGACGAATCCGGCCTTTTGGAGTACTGCTCTGATTTGGGGGTGCCGGTTAGGTTTTACAGTGCAGACGAGCTTTCGAATGCAAAGGGTGAGTTTTCTGCGTCAGAGTTTGTAAAGAATGTAACCGGAGTGGATAATGTATGCGAAAGGGCTGCCATTATCGCTTCGGACAGGATAATCGTTAAAAAGACAGCTTTTGACGGTGTGACCGTGGCTGTCGGTTTGGAAGACAAAGAGGTGTTATTTTGAGCATGCTTTATGTAGTGGGAATAGGCCCGGGAAACTATGAAAATATGACTGTGGCTGCGGACACGGCGCTTAAGAGCTGTGATGTAATAATCGGATACAGCGTTTATGTCGACCTGGTAAAGGAAAGATATCCCGAAAAGGAGTTCTTTACTACGCCCATGACACAGGAAGCAGACAGGTGCAGATCGGCTTTGGAGCGTGCGCGTGATGGCAAAAATGTTGCGCTTATCTGCTCGGGCGACAGCGGAATTTACGGTATGGCGGCCTTGGTCTATGAACTAAAGGGGGAGGAGAAAGAACCGGAAATCAAGGTGATTCCGGGGCTTACGGCAGCAGGCAGCGGTGGAGCTGTTCTGGGTGCGCCGCTTACACATGACTTTGCGGTGATATCGCTTAGCGACAGGCTTACGCCTTGGGAAAAAATCGAAAAAAGGCTGGAAGCTGCAGCAGCGGCGGATTTGTCGATTGTGCTGTATAATCCTGCAAGCAAGGGCAGACCGGATCATTTGAAAAGGGCGTGCGAGATACTGATGAGGCAGCTCCCCGGCAGCAGAATCTGCGGAGTTGCGAGGAACATCGGGCGGGAAGGCGAAAGCAGGAGGATTATGACGCTTTCGGAGCTTGGCAACGCTGAAATTGATATGTTCTGCACAGTATTTATCGGAAATGCGATGACAAAGGTGATTGGCGGAAATATGGTAACACCGAGAGGATATAAAAATGTGTAATATTTGTGTATTTGCGGGTACGGTGGACGGCAGAAAAATAAGTGAGCTTCTGGCAGATGCGGGTGCAAAGGTCACGGTCTGCGTTGCGACGGAGTATGCGTTTGAGCTCATTGAAGAAAATGACAATCTGACTGTTCATACGGGCAGGCTAAGTGAATCGGAAATGGAGGATTTCCTGGAAAGCGGGGAATTCGACATTGTTATCGATGCGACGCACCCTTATGCGAAGGAAGTGACTGAAAACATCATAAAAGCAGCAGGTGGTGCGGATGTTGAGTACAGAAGGCTCATTCGGCCCGGAACCGAATTCGGCAGCGATGTAAAGGTGTTTGACAGTGCCGAGGAAGCCGCCGAGTTTTTGGACGGTACCGAAGGCAATATACTGCTCACAACGGGCAGCAAGGAGCTTCATAAGTTTTCGAAGATAAAGGGCTTTTCGGAAAGGGCTTTTGCGAGAGTCCTGCCATCGGAAGAGTCGTTAATGCTCTGCGAGCAAGCAGGATTATCACCTTCGCACATCCTTGCGGCGCAGGGGCCGTTCTCTGTGCTTTTTAATATAGAGCATCTTTCCATGACAGACGCAAAGTGGCTTGTTACAAAGGATGGAGGAAACAGAGGAGGCTTTGGCGAGAAAGTTACGGCTGCAGTTAATAGCGGTGTTAAGTTAATAATTATCGGCAGGCCGCAGCAGGTAGACGGTATTGAATTTAATGAGCTTTTTAAGGAGCTCTGTGACAGATTCCGCCTGAAGCAAAAAAGAAAGGTGACCGTTATCGGCATAGGACCGGGCAGAAAAAAGTATATGACGGTCGATGCGCTTACTGCGATCGGGGGCGCAGACTGCCTGATCGGTGCCGAAAGGATAGTTGGTTCGGTTTCGGATGGGAGCAAACCTGCATTTTACGAGATTTCGCCCGAAAAGATTGTAAAGGTTATAGAGGAAAATCCCGAATATGCAACTGTCTGTGTTTTGATGTCGGGAGATTCGGGCTTTTACAGCGGCACCAAAAAGCTCCTGCCGATGCTTTCGGAATACAGCGTGAGGGTACTGCCGGGAATCAGCTCTTTTTCTTACTTCTGCTCATTAATCGGTATGTCTTACGAGGATGCGAGGTTTATCAGCCTTCACGGGCGCGATGCAAATCTTGCCGCCGCTGTAAGAGGTAACAGAAAGGTGTTTGTACTTTCGGGAGGAGACGAGGGTGTTTCAAGGATTTGCGAAAGGCTTGAAGCTGCAGGTCTTTCCGATGTGACGGTTTATGTAGGTGAGAGACTCAGCTATTCTGATGAAAGCGTTACCATAGGGAAGCCGGCGGAGTTTTTGGGAATGGATTTTGATTCGCTCAGCTCTGTTTTGATTGTAAACGATGCGCCCGATTTGTCTGCGGCTTATGGACTGGCGGACGAAGAGTTTTTGAGAAATCTCGGCGAAGACGAGGTCGTGCCGATGACAAAAATGGAAGTAAGGGCGGTCGCACTTTCAAAGCTTGGTCTAAAAAAAGACAGTATCTGCGTGGATGTAGGTGCCGGAACGGGCTCTGTATCGATTGAAATGGCGCGGACTGTGACATGCGGCCATGTATATGCGATTGAGTGCAAAGAAAAGGCATTGGAGCTTCTCGAAAAGAATAAAAAAAGCTTTGGAACAGAGAATATGACGATAGTGCGGGGCTTTGCACCTGAGGCGCTTTCGGGCATCACCGGGGCCACGCATGCGTTTATAGGCGGCAGCTCGGGAAATGCGCGGGAAATAATAAAAAAGCTGCTTGAGATTAATCCTGATATCAGGATTGTTGCAACCGCAATCGCTCTCGAGACTGTGGGCGAGCTGACGGGAATAATTGATGATTTTGGGTTTGAAGAAAAGGAAATTGTTTCCATGACTGTTGCGAGGAGCAAAAAGGCCGGAGCATATAATCTTATGAGCGGTCAGAACCCTGTTTATATATTTACTATGCAAAAGAAAGCCGAATGATGATCGGCTGTGGAGGTAGGTTATGGGCTGGTATTTATCAGCGCTGCCAATAGGTTTTTTACTGGATTTTTTGTTTGGGGATCCGAAGGGGATTATTCATCCTGTTGTTTTGATAGGAAAGCTGATAGATTTTTTGGAAAAGCTTTTCAGGAAGATATTTCCCAAAACCAAAACAGGCGAAAATATAGCGGGACTTGCTGTGTGGATAGTTACCGTGGGACTGACGGGTGTGATTTCAGCAGGTCTTTTGGCGTTATGCTACAAGGTTCATCCTGCGCTCGGGATGACAGTCGAGGGCATAATGTGCTGGCAGATACTGGCTGTTAAATCGTTAAAGGTAGAGAGCATGAAGGTTTACGATGCTCTTGAGGGGGGCAGTATCGAAGATGCGAGGCGTGCTGTTTCCATGATAGTGGGCCGAGATACCGCGGAGCTCGATGATTCGGCGGTGACGCGCGCAGCGGTTGAAACCGTTGCAGAGAACACATCGGATGGCGTGGTTGCGCCGCTCTTTTATATGGCTTTGTTTGGCGCTGCGGGCGGTTTTGTGTATAAAGCGGTAAATACGATGGATTCGATGCTTGGTTACATTGAAGAGCCATATAAAAATGTGGGACTGGTCCCTGCAAGGATGGATGATGTTTTCAACTTTCTGCCGGCGAGACTGTCAGCTTTTTTCATGTTGTTTTCCGGGCTGCTTTTGGGGATGGATGCAGGCAGAGGCTTTAAGATTTTCAAGCGGGATCGATATAATCATGCGAGCCCGAACTCTGCACAGACCGAATCGGTATGCGCAGGCCTGCTGGGTCTCAGGCTCGCAGGCGATGCGTACTATCACGGAGTGCTGCATAAAAAGAAGTATATAGGTGATGCAACCAGAGAAATAGAGCACGAGGATATTAAAAGAGCTTGCAGACTGATGTATGCGACATCGTTTGTGGCGCTTCTTTTGAGCATCACACTCAGATTTATCATTTTAGTCTAATTTGGGGACAGGCACCAAATTGGAAAAAAAGCGAATTTAGGGACAGGTCAGAAGGACTGTAGTGAGAGCTGACGGTCAGACCTGTCCCTAAATTGGAAAAAAGGCGAATTTGGTGCCTGTCCCCAGATTGGAGGAGGAATGCTTTATAAAGAGAAAAACCCGCATGGCGGGGACATATACGGTCAAAAGATAATATTGGATTTTTCGGCTAATACTAATCCTTTAGGTACCCCCGAAGGGGTTAAACGAGCGATACGGGATAGCCTGGAGACTCTCGACAGGTATCCCGATCCATTTTGCCGGAGGCTGGGCGAAGCCCTAGCCGGGCACGAGGGCGTGCCCGTAGATTACCTCATCTGCGGCAACGGCGCAGCTGAGGTAATCTACGCCTACTGCGCAGCAGTAGGCGGCCCGGGCGGATTGGTTGCCGCAGAAACTGCGCCAACCTTTGCGGAATATTCCCTGGCGCTTGAAAATGCCGGCTGCAGAATAATCAGATATCCCCTTAAAGTTGAAAACAGCTTTGACCTTGATTCGGGATTTTTGGATTTTCTAAAGGCTGAAAAACCGGATATCATCTTTCTTTGCAACCCCAACAATCCTACGGGCAGACTGATTGAAGAAGGTCTTCTTCTTGAAATCATAAAGTACTGCGGAGAAAATAAAATCAGATTCTTCCTCGACGAATGTTTTTTGGATCTTTCGGACGGAGGCAGAGATGCCAAAGACCTGCTGCGAGATAATCCACACCTCTTTATCCTAAAAGCCTTCACCAAAAGCTACGGTATGGCAGGTGTCAGACTCGGCTATGGGATGACATCGGATAAAGAGCTTCTCGAAAAAATGTCAAAGGCCGTCCAGCCCTGGAATGTTTCGAGCATCGCACAGGCAGCCGGCATTGCCGCATTAAAGGAAACAGAATTCCTCGAGGATGCACGCAGCTTGATATCTTGCGAGAGAGCCTGGATGAAAGCGCAGCTTGAAGGCCTTGGATACTATACGACGGATTCTAAAACCAACTATCTTCTCTTCAAAGCAGAGGAGAATCTGGCGGATAAATTACTCGGCAAAGGCATTGCAATCAGAAAATGCGATAATTACCACGGCCTTTGCAGCGGCTGGTTCAGAACGGCAGTCAGAACTCATAAAGAAAATGAACAGCTGATCAATGCTATAAAAGAGATAAAAGCGTAGCTGAAAGGAAAATGTATGGCTAAAAACATAATGATTCAGGGCACGATGTCAAATGCCGGAAAAAGTCTGCTGGCAGCGGGACTGTGCCGCATATTTAAGCAAGCCGGCTATAGGGTTGCACCTTTCAAAAGCCAGAATATGGCCCTCAATTCCTTTATTACAAAGGAAGGCGGCGAAATGGGCAGAGCTCAGGTCGTACAGGCCGAGGCGGCAGGCATAGCACCCGACACCAGGATGAATCCGATTCTCTTAAAGCCGACAACCGACGTCGGCAGCCAGATAATCGTAAACGGTAAAGCAATCGGCAATATGGCGGCAATGGAATACTACCGCCGAAAGAAAGAGTTCATACCCGAAGTTATGAAGGCATACGAAAGTCTTGCCTCAGAATATGACATAATCGTAATCGAAGGAGCGGGAAGCCCTGCGGAGATAAACTTAAAGGACGAAGACATCGTTAATATGGGACTTGCAAAGCTGGTGGACGCACCGGTTCTGCTGGCGGGCGATATAGACAGGGGCGGCGTTTTCGCACAGCTTTACGGCACAATAAAGCTGCTTGCACCCGATGAGCAAGCCCGCATAAAGGGCACGATAGTCAACAAATTCCGCGGCGACCGCGCAATACTCGAGCCGGGTCTAAAAACCCTTGAAGAGCTTTGCGGCGTTCCCGTAGCGGGCGTGGTTCCGTACATCCACGTGGACATCGATGACGAAGACAGCCTCAGCGAGCGCTTTAAAAGCGGCCGCGAGCGAAAGCTCATCGACATTGCGGTTATAAAGCTTCCGAGAATCTCAAACTTCACCGACTTTTCACCTTTCGAGCGTTACGAAAATGTATCGCTCCGCTACATCGAAAGCACCGGTGAGCTGCACGAGCCCGACATGATAATAATCCCGGGCACCAAGAGCACGATTGAAGACCTGAGATGGCTTCGCGAAAGCGGGCTTGAGGCCGGTGTAAAGCAGCAGGCGGACCGGGGAACTCTCGTCTTTGGCATATGCGGCGGCTATCAGATGCTTGGCAAAACCGTCAAAGATCCCGATATGGTCGAAGCAGCAGGGACGAAGGAAATTGCCGGAATGGGCTTTATCCAGATGGAAACCGTATTTCTCGGTGAAAAAGTGCAGCGGCAGAGCTCAGGAAAAATCCCCGAAACAGAAGGAATATTAAAGGGCCTTTCAGGCATGAAATACGAAGGCTATGAAATCCACATGGGTCGCAGCCAAGAAAAGCTTCCGGTTCTCGCCGGCGGCGGGAATATTTACGGAAGCTACATTCACGGCATCTTTGATGCGCCCGGAATAGCTGACGAAATACTAAAGGCGCTTTGCACGAGAAAGGGCGCGGAATTCAGCGCGCTCGGCACATTCGACCCAAAGGACTACAAAGAAAAGCAGTACGACAAGCTGGCTGACGCGCTGCAAAGCGGCCTTGATATGGAATATATCTACAAGGTTTTAAACAGAGAGGTCTAAAAAATCAAAGTTGAGCAAAATATTGTGTATAATTGACGGAATGAGCGACGATGCCTTTCGCCGGGAGGACTACCGCTATTTATCCAAAATGACGGCGGGGCGACGCATAGATACCTGCATGGGCTGCCGCCCCGAAACACTTACGTGCACACTGCACATTTTAGGAGTAAGCACAGTTCCTGCCGGCCTCAGGGCTTATGTCGAAGCACTCGGCGCAGGCGTGGAGATTTATGCGGAAGACCTGCTCCTGCGAGGAAGCCGCTATACTGCTGACAAGGCGGGGCACCTGCTTTCGCCATGTGATGAAAAGTACAGCGAAGGCTTCTCGGCAGAGCTTGCAAGCGGAGCAATTTTCAAATTCCATCCGATAGGCGGCTACAAGAGCATACTTGTTTTCCCGGGCGCAAAGCGTAAAATCGGAAAGATAAAGACCTTCCCACCGAGCGGCGGCAGTATTTATGCAAAAGCTCCGGAGGGCTTTTTGGCTTTAAAAGAGGCGTTCGATTATCTGAAAGACGATGATTCCTGCGTTATCCCGTGGGGGGAATCCTTTGCACAAAAGCTTGAATTAAGCAAAGAAAGCCTGTACCTCAATCCGGAGAAATCGACATTGATAAGTGGGACGACAATTGTACGGGGAATAGGCAGGCTGCTGGGCATAAAGTCGGTTTATGGACCCGGATTTACAGGCGATACGGACACAAATCTTTTCGGCAAGCTTGAAGCTGCACTAGAGTCCGCACAGCGCTGTGAAACGGTAATACTCCACATAAACGGTGCTGACGAGGCGGGGCACAGAAAGGATAGCGCAGAAAAGAGAGCTTTCTTAAAAAAAGTGGATGAAATCGTAATACGCGGGCTTCTCGAATCGCCATACGATATAGAGGTAGTCTCCGACCATGGCACAGATCCTGTAACAGGCTCACATACGGGCGAGCTGCAGCCGTTTTTCTTTAGGAATATGAAATAATCATGCCTTAAAGGTTGTTTTTATCCCTGTAAAGCGGTATAATACCCAAAAGGTCAAATTTTGACAAACATGAGATAAAAGGAGATGAAGCTATGATTACCAGAAACGAAGCATTTGAACTTTTAAAGAAGTACAACAAAGACAGATTTCACATACAGCATGCCTTTACCGTAGAGGCTGTCATGCAGTGGTTTGCAAACGAGCTCGGCTACAAGGACGAGGTTGAATACTGGGGAATCGTAGGACTTCTCCATGATGTAGACTTTGAGCTTTATCCGGAAGAGCACTGTCTGAAGGCACCCGAGCTCTTAAAGGAAGGCGGCGTAAGCGATGACATCATTCATGCGGTTTGTTCTCACGGCTACGGTTATACAACCGAAAGCGGTGCTACAATTGATGTTGAACCGACACGCGAGATGGAAAAAGTTCTCTTTGCGGCAGATGAGCTGACAGGACTTATTTGGGCAGGTATGATACTGAGACCTTCGCACAGCGCAAAGGATATGGATGTCAAATCTCTAAAAAAGAAGTTCAAGGACAAACGCTTTGCAGCCGGCTGCTCGAGAGAAATAATACAGCGCGGCGCAGACCAGCTCGGCTGGGAGCTTGAAAAACTGTTCGATTTGACGCTTCAGGCAATGGCAGCAAAGGAAGATCAGATTAACGAGGAAATGGCAGAGTATGACAAAGCAAACTAGAGGGTTTGAAGAAAACGGTCAGAATAAAACGGTTGAGTTATTAATAACGGATTTCACAGATATGGGTCAGGGCGTCGGACGCATCCCGGAGGGGGCGGAGGACGCCCTTTCAGGGCTTACGGTGTTTGTTGAGGGTGCATATCCGGGAGACACTGTGCGTGCCCGCATCACAAAGGTAAAAAAGAGCTTCGCAAACGCTGAAACCGTCGAAATACTCGAAGCCTCTGAGGACAGACTCAGCGAGGCTGAAATTTGTCCTTATGCGGGAACCTGCGGAGGATGCGTCTATGCAGGCTACTCGTACGAGGGACAGCTGCGCTTAAAAGAAAAGCAGGTCTGCGACAAGCTTACCCGGCTCGGGGGTTTGGAAGAACCAAAGGTTAACCCTATAATCGGCATGTCAGAGCCGGCCTTTTACCGCAACAAGGCGGAGTTTGCGATAGGCTCGGGCGGTGAAGTGGGCTTTTTCAGCGCAAAGAGCCACAAGGTTATCGACTGCAGGACATGCCTTCTTCAAATGCCTTCCGCTATGGCGGCAGCAGAAGCACTGCGGCAGTACATAAGCCTCGCAAAGCCTTCCGCTTATGACAGGGCAACCGGCAAGGGCCTGCTTCGGGGCATGGTTGTGAAGACAGCGCCCGGCACGGGAGAGGTCATGGTAATAATTGTGGCTACAGGTGAAGATCTGCCTCAGCCGCAGCTTCTGGTCGATCTGCTTGACGATGCAATTTACAATGCTGCGCCGGAGGGTGAGGCGGAATATTCGCTTGAGAGCGTGATAATAAACATAAACCGTGGAAAGGGCAGTGAAGTGCTTGGCGAAAAGTGCATAACGCTTGCAGGAAAGCCGGCTATACGCGAATGCGCAAAGGTGGGGAATGTGAGCCTTGAGTTCGAAATCTCGCCGCTGGCGTTTTATCAGGTAAATACCGTTCAAATGGAAAAGCTCTACGGCAAGGCACTGGAATATGCAGCTCTTGAGGGCGATGAGAAAGTGTTCGACCTTTACTGCGGAGTCGGGACTATCGGTCTCTTTGCGGCAAGGCAGATGTCTGAAATGAGCAGCGGCCCGGAGGGAAAAGGCTTCATCTACGGAATAGAGTCGGTAAAGGGCGCGATACTTGATGCAAACCGCAATGCTGTAATTAACGGAATTGTGAACGCGAGATATTTTTGCGGCAGGGCGGAGGACGAAATCGGAAAGCTGCTTGCCGGATACACAGACCGATTCGGTGAAAGCGTGCCTGCGGCAAAGCCGGATGTAGTTATATTAGACCCGCCACGCGCAGGCTGCGATGAAAGGCTGCTTGAGGCCGTATCCGAGTCTGCACCAAGCCGCATAGTCTATGTAAGCTGCGATCCCGCAACGCTTGCACGTGATGTGAAATATCTGACCGCATGCGGTTACGAGTTTATAGAAGCAACGCCTGTGGACATGTTCCCGCACACGGGGCACTGCGAAACGGTATGTTTATTGTCCAAACTTCATGAAGTAACTGTAGATTTTGGAGGATTATAAAAGATGACAGCAGAAGAATTATGGGAAAAATCCGGCTTGACCGGAGAATATGAATCGTGGGCATTTGGCGACGCACCGGACAAATTAGCCTCTTTAGTCAAAAGCGGAGTAAAGACTGCCACATGTTCGTCATATGATTTGTATCAGACTGAAGGCGAACCAATCCCTAAAGCAGGGGACTACAGTATTATACTTGATTCAAAGGGAGACGCTGTCTGTATTGTGAAGACAATTAGAGTGGATGTGATAGCATTCAACCGGGTTCCGCAAGAGTTTGCCTATAAAGAAGGAGAAGGTGACAGATCATTAGAGTATTGGAGAACGGTTCATAAAGACTTTTTGACTCGGGAGCTTGCGGGAATAAATAAAGCATTTACCGAGGATACAAAAGTTGTATGCGAAGAATTTGAATTAGTATATGTATAATCAAATGGAGAAACAAAGCATTACAAAAGAAATCAAAGCAGCACTGTTTGAGCTGCAGGACATTAAATACAAGAAGTTGCAGGAAAAGATTATTCCGACGGTGGATGCAGATTCCATAATCGGAGTCAGGACACCTGCGCTTCGAACGCTGGCAAAGCAGTATGTCAAAAGAGATGATGTGCAGGAGTTCTTAAATGAACTGCCGCACAGATATTTTGATGAGAACCAGCTGCACGCGTTTATAATTTCGGAGTTAAAGGATTACGAACGCTGCATGGAAGAGGTGCTCAGATTCCTGCCATTTGTGGATAACTGGGCAACGTGCGACCAGATGTCGCCGAAGGTGTTCAAGAAGCACCGCCCAAAGCTGCTTGAGCAGATTAGAACTTGGATTCGTTCCGAGAAAACCTATGAGGTAAGATTCGGAACAGGAATGCTGATGCAGCATTTCCTTGATGAGGATTTTGATCCGGCATATCCTGAAATGATTGCAGAACTAAGGTCGGAAGAGTACTATGTCAACATGATGATTGCATGGTATTTTGCTACGGCACTGGCCAAGCAATATGATGCCGTGCTGCCGTATATAGAGGAAAGGCGGCTCGATACATGGACTCACAACAAGGCGATTCAGAAATCCGTTGAAAGCTACCGCGTCACACCGGAGCACAAAGAGTATCTGAAGAGGCTTAGGATAAAGAAATAATAAGATGCGTGCTCCTTTAAGTGAACACGCATCTTTTTGAGTTTTAACTCTAATAATCTCAACAGAAGAGGCGACCGCAAGGCTGTTTTTATCGCGCAGAAGTGTGGTATATACAAGTTAGTAAAATGTAACTAAATTGAAGGTGTAAAAATGGTTAAAACGGTAATTTTAGGGCTGCTGATTCCGTTTATCGGTACAGTAGCCGGCGCAGCCTGCGTATTCTTTCTGAAAAAGGATATCAAGGCTGATGTACAGCGCGCACTGCTTGGCTTTGCAGCCGGTGTGATGGTGGCGGCGTCCATCTGGAGCCTAATAGTTCCTGCCATCGAGCAATCTGCGGCGAAGGAGAGGCTTGCCTTCCTTCCGGCATTCATAGGCTTTTGGCTGGGTATATTATTCTTACTGATCCTGGATCATGTAATCCCGCATCTGCACAGGAGTATAGAACAGTCCGACCAGGTAGAAGGACCGAAAGCAAAACTGAACAAAACATTGATGCTGGTTCTCGCCGTTACACTTCACAACATTCCGGAGGGAATGGCGGTAGGTGTGGTCTATGCCGGTTTCCTGTCGGGCTCGGCAAATATAACCTCAGGCGCTGCGCTGGCACTTGCACTGGGCATTGCAATCCAGAACTTCCCCGAAGGTGCAATCATCTCCATGCCGCTCTTTGCAGAAGGAAAAAGCAAGCCAAAATCTTTTGGGCTTGGCTCGTTATCGGGCGCAGTAGAGCCTGTCTTTGGCGGGCTGACCGTTCTGATTGCCGGCATGGTAGTTCCGGCAATGCCGTATCTTTTGTCCTTCGCGGCCGGAGCTATGCTGTACGTGGTCGTGGAAGAGCTCATCCCGGAGATGTCGTCCGGGCGTCATTCCAACATCGGCGTTGTGTGCTTTGCTGTTGGTTTTAGCCTGATGATGGCATTGGATGTGGCGCTGGGCTGAAGCTCGCATAGCCTGAGCCTCTTCTTTGTTCAAGACTTTTCCAATTTGTGCCGTGCAATTCCCGCCACGCCGCCCCTACATTTCCGGTCGCGCAGTCTCGACAATTATAGTATAATTAACTAAGCTCTACTTTCCGTAGGTACCATATCTGCCGGTCCGGGCATATAATCTGAGCATGGAGGTGAAATTAACTATGAACCAATATGTTACAGGCGCAGCCATCAAGGAGCTGCGTGAAAAAAGCAAAATGACACAGCTTCAGCTGGCGGAAAGGCTGGGTGTAAGCGACAAAACAGTCTCGAAATGGGAAACCGGCAAAGGCTATCCCGATATCACACTGCTAGAGCCCATCGCACAGGCTTTCAAAATTTCGATAACGGAGCTGATATCGGGCAACACCGTTCACAATGCAAATGTGTCGGCAAATATGCTACGCTCGAAGTTCTATGTCTGCCCGGTTTGCGGCAACGTAGTGCACAGCATGGGCGAAGCGGCTATCCACTGCCACGGCATACTGCTTACACCGCTTGATGCGGAGCAGACGGACGAGTGCCACATGGTCTTTATCGAGCGCGTGGAGGACGAATATTATGTGCGACTTGATCACAGCATGACAAAGGAGCATTACATTTCATTTATGGCGGCGGCGTCACCTGGCGATATGCAGCTTGTAAAGCTCTATCCCGAAGGAAACGCTGAGGCGCGCTTCAGGATGAGAGGCGTCAGAAGAATCTTCTTTTACTGCAATCGGGACGGGCTGTTTGTGATTGACCCCATAAAGGGCATCGACGACAAGGAAAGCGGATAGGCTTAAATCAGAAAGGCAAAACGCAAAATGTGTACAAGCATCATAGTAAACAAGAAAAAGACCATCGTCGGGTGGAACCTCGACCTTGCGAACATGGAGCATAGGATTCGCACCGCAGACGAGGGCGTATATATAGAGATAAACGACGAAAAGGAGGGGTGGATGCCGCTTTTTGGGGCGAACTCTCGAGGCGATTTTGTGGGCATGCCGACATGCTGGCCTTATGACGAAAAGAGCGAGCCACGTGACGGCTGTGAGAATCTGATTATGCTCGACATAGACCTGCTCCTTCAGAAAAAGACTTTCGCAGAGATACGCGACATCGCGGAGAAACAGCAGATTTGCAGCATCCCGGAGGTGACATTTATGGCGGCGCTTTCCGATAATGACGGCAACGTGCTGCACATCATTCCGGGGCAGGGCTACAAATATTACACCAAGCCGGAGTTTGCAGTCCTCACCAACTTTTCGCCACTTAAGGGCGAGAAGCCTCATCATCCGTGGATGGGCATGGACCGGTACAGAAAGGCTACCTCACTGCTTACATCGGCAGGCTACGATTTTGACGTAGCAGACTGCTTTGAGGTGCTGAAGGAAGTCTCGCAGACAGTCTGCCCGACGGTCGTATCAATGGTCTTTGATGTGGCCGCTCGAACCGTCTACTGGTGCGAAAACAGGGATTGGGAGAATGTAAATAAGAAGGAGCTTCTGATATGAAAACATCAGGCAACACAGAATTAATAACTAAGCGGTTAATTACGGCGGACCACCCGCTTTACAGAGAGGCAACAGAGCTTTATAAAATCAGCTTTCCGTATCATGAGCAGCGCGAGGCTGCATCGCAGGCGGAAATAATGGGAAATCCCGACTATCATTTTGATGCTGTCTTTGACGGGGAAACCTTTATAGGCGAGATTCTCTACTGGGACATAGGCGGATTTTATTATATCGAGCATTTCTGCATCAGGCCTGAAATGCGTAATAAAAGGTATGGGCAGAGGATACTTAGCTCCTACGCATCAAATCCTCTGATTCTTGAAATAGATCCGCCGGAGGACGACCTTTCAAAGCGGCGGAGAGAGTTTTACAAGAGGTGCGGCTTTGAGGAAAATCCTTATTCCCATGTGCATCCGACCTATCACCGGACATGTGAAGGGCACAGGCTTGTTGTAATGAGCTCGCCGCAAAAGCTGGACCCGGCGGAATATCAGAGATTTAATGATTACCTGAAAACTGTCGTCATGAAAAATGTGTTTTAATCAGAGGAGTTTCGAAATGGTAAAAACAGTTGAAATAGTGAGCCTTTCGAGAGGTGTGCTCGGCGAGGATTTCCTGGCGCACGAGCTTAAATTAGGAACAGAGCGCCTTGAAAGGATGGGGCTTTCGGTCAGATTCTCGGAGAATGCGCTCAAAGGCCTTGAATATATAGAAAAGCATCCGGAAGAGCGGGCAAAGGACCTCATCGCTGCCTTTGAAAACCCGGAGGTCGACATGATACTTTGCGCAATCGGCGGCGATGACACATACAGGCTCCTGCCGTATCTCTTTGCAAACGACGAGCTGAAAAAGGCCGTGCAGGGCAAAAATAAGATATTTCTCGGCTACTCTGACACCACGATCAATCACTTCATGCTGCACAGTGTCGGCGTAAAGACATTCTACGGTCAGAGCTTTCTCGCCGATATCTGCGAGCTGGGCAGCGACATAATGCCTTATACGAGAAAGTACTTTGAAGAGCTGATTAAAACCGGCACGATTGCCGAAATCCGTCCAAGCGACATCTGGTACGACGGCCGCACAGACTTTAGCGTAAGCCAGCTGGGCGTTGACTGCGCAAGCCATGAAAATCAGGGCTTCGAGCTCCTGCAGGGTGCACCGCGGTTTTCAGGTAAAATCTTAGGCGGCTGCATAGACTCGATTTACGATATCTTTAACGGCGAGCGCTACGAAGATATGCCGGTGCTTTGCGAAAAGTACGGTCTCTTCCCAAAGGCCACCGACTGGGAGGGCAGAATACTTCTTCTTGAGTCGAGTGAGGAAAAACCATCCCCCGAAAAATACGAAAAGGCGCTTTTGTATCTGAAAAGCGCCGGAGTCTTTGATGTTATATCGGGAGTGCTTGTAGGAAAGCCTATGGACGAGACATATTACAACGAGTACAAAGATGTCCTTATAAAGACAATAGGAAATCCAAAGCTCCCAATCCTTTACAATATCAACATCGGCCACGCAACCCCGCACTGCATAATGCCGTTTGGGGTAAACGCAAATGTTGATGCGGAAAAGCAGATTATTTCTTTTGAATAAAAAAGTTTTACCGAGATTTTACAATAGTGTGATTATCTCTTTTACATTAACGCTTTACAATATTTCTATCAGGAGGATAAGGAGTGATTTATTGCGTCGAGGACAACAGTTCAATAAGGGATTTAATGGTTTATACTCTTAAAGCTTCAGGCTTTGAGGCTCAGGGCTTTGAGGATGACAAAGGGTTTTGGGCTGCCATGCAGGAAAAAAGGCCGGAGCTGATTATTCTCGATGTAATGCTGCCCGGAGAAGACGGACTTACGATACTTAAAAAGATCAGGTCAAACCGGGACATTGCAGATATTCCTGTAGTTATGGCGACAGCAAAGGACAGTGAATACGATACAGTTATTGCATTAGATAACGGTGCGGATGATTATCTTTCGAAACCTTTTGGAATGATGGAAATGGTTTCCCGAATCAAAGCCGTTCTCAGGCGTACGAATCCAAAGCAGAACAAGATTTACACTTACAATGGAATAACACTTGATGAAAGTAAGCATTCTGTGTCTGTCGGAGGCAAAACAGTGCCTCTGACATTAAAGGAATACAGGCTGATGCAGGTATTTATGGAAAGCCCGGGGCAGGTATTTACAAGAGATATTCTTCTTTCGAATGTCTGGGGAATGGATTATATCGGAGAAACAAGAACTATTGACGTTCACATAGGAACGCTAAGAACCAAGCTAGCCGAAGCAGGCAAGATGATTCAGACCGTTCGCGGCGTCGGTTATAAAATGGAGGCAAAGGATGAGCAGTAAGATTTTCAATTCAATTTGGATAGTTGCAATTACTGTTTTTCTGGCCTCCTTACTTTTTATTATGTGCTTTTCCTACAGCTATTTTACGCATCTACAAAAAAGCCAGCTAAAGAATGAAACAGAACTTGCGGCACAGGGTGCCGAGCTTTCGGGAGAAGCTTTTTTTAATACTCTGCCTGCGGAAGATTATAGAATAACGTGGATTGCTGCCGATGGCAGCGTGCTCTACGATAACGAGGCTGATAAAGCGATGATGGAAAATCACCTCGAAAGAGAAGAAGTAAAACAGGCAATTGAAGAAGGATACGGCGAATCAGCGAGGTATTCAAGCTCTCTTGCAATAAAGCAGCTTTATGCCGCAAAGTCTCTTTCGGACGGAACCGTTGTTAGACTATCAATTGCACAGATGGCAATTTGGACGCTTTTCATAGGATTTGCGCAGCCAATATGCATAGTTATATTAATTGCACTCGCTCTTTCGTTTTTTATTGCTTCAAAGGTTTCAAAGGCAATAGTAAAGCCGATTAACGCTATAGATCCCGATCATCCGGAGGATTATTATGACAGGGAGGAATACAAAGAGGTTGAGCCGCTTTTACGGCGAATCTCGTCCCAGCAGGCTGAGATTAAAAGGGATAGAGAACAGATTGAGAAGACTGCACTGATTCGCCAGGAGTTTACGGCTAATGTTTCCCATGAATTAAAAACACCTCTTCATGCAATTTCAGGTTATGCGGAGCTCCTTGAAAACGGCATGGTCAAGAGCGAAGATGTTAAGCCGTTTCTGGGTAAAATACGTTCAGAAGCAATGCGCATAACAAAGCTTGTCGAAGATATTATAGATCTCACAAAACTCGACAATGGCAACGACGAGGAAAAACTGGACTGTGAATTGTATCGCATTGCGGAAAATGCAGTGGATAGTCTCGAGGTTGCGGCTTCAGCACAAAATATAAATCTTGAAATTGAAGGAAGCGATGTTCATTTAAAGGGAATTCCTCAGATGCTGTACAGCATTATTTATAATATCTGTGATAATGCAATTAAATATAACAAAATGGGAGGCAGTGTAAATGTCTCAATTACGGAGAAAAATAATAACGCCGTAATAGTTGTTAAAGATACGGGGATAGGCATACCGGAAGACAGTCTGGGCCATATCTTTGAGAGATTTTATCGCGTGGACAAGAGCCGAAGCAAGGAAGTGGGAGGTACCGGCCTGGGTCTTTCGATTGTAAAGCATGCTGTAAAGCTTCATGGTGGGCAAATAGAAGTAAACAGTAAGCTTGGCGAAGGCACTGAATTTACGGTTGTTTTACCCAAAGCGTAATACAGTTTACAAGGATTTTACAAAGCCCTGATAGAATATTTGATGTTGAAAAGCTATTCTTTTCTTGGATGAACAAAAGAAAGGAGAAGAAACGTGAGCTTATTTGACATATTGAATTTAATCGGGGGATTATGCCTTTTTCTCTTTGGAATGCGTCTGATGGGAGATTCTCTCGAGAGACGTGCGGGAAAGAAGCTGAAGGTTTTACTTGGAAAGCTGACTACAAACAGAGTAGCAGGGCTGTTTACCGGGCTCGCTGTTACAGCTGTAATTCAGAGTTCATCCGCTACAACGGTAATGGTTGTTGGTTTTGTAAACTCCGGTCTCATGTCTCTTTGCCAGGCAATAAATGTTATTATGGGCGCCAATGTCGGTACTACGGTAACTGCATGGATATTAAGCCTTGCAGGGATTGACAGCGAAAATGTTTATGTCAACCTATTAAAACCCACATCGTTTACACCGATGCTGGCTTTAATAGGTATTGTTTTGTTTATGGCCGAAAAAAATAGCAGGCAAAAGGACACAGGACTGATTCTTTTGGGCTTTTCCATTTTGATGTTCGGCATGAATGCTATGTCAGGAGCGGTTACAGGGCTAAAAGATGTTCCTGAATTTCAACAGCTTTTCATTGCTTTCACAAACCCTGTTCTCGGGGTGGCTGCCGGTGCAGTTCTTACTGCCATCATTCAGTCAAGCTCGGCTTCCGTAGGTATTTTGCAGACTCTTTCTTCAACGGGCGCTGTTTCTTACGGTGCTGCAATTCCTATTATTATGGGGCAAAACATCGGTACCTGCATTACGGCTGCACTTTCCTCAATCGGCACCAGCAAGAATGCGAAGAGGGCAGCACTGGTACATTTAAGCTTTAATTTAATCGGCACAATAGTGCTGATGACCGCATTTTGCATTTCAAAGGCGTTGCTTACTCCGGCAATCCTTTCAGAATCTGCAAATCTGCCCGGTATTGCTGTATGCCACTCGATTTTTAATATTTCATGTACACTTTTGCTGCTCCCGTTCGGAGGACTTCTGGAGAAGCTCGTATGCAGAATCATACCTGATGCAAAACAACCCGAGCAGGTAAAAGAGCTCGATGAGAGACTCTTGGGAAGCCCCGCACTTGCAATAAATCAGTGCACGCATGTGCTCAGGAAGATGGCGGATATCTCAGTTAAAGCGCTAAAGAGCAGTCTGGAGGTTATTGTTAATTACGATAAAAGAAAGGCAGAAGAAATCAGAGCCGCTGAAAGCGAAACTGATCATTTAGAAGATATAATCGGAACTTATCTGGTAAAGCTTACTTCAAGCGGTCCGGGCGTAGAGGAAAGTGTAAAAGCAACTGAGTATATGAAACTGATCGGAGACTATGAGAGAATCGCGGACCATGCCGTGAATATCTTGGAGTCTTCTGAGGAAATGAGGGAAAAAGGACTTGCTTTTTCTGCTCCAGCCTTGGAAGAATTTAAAAAGATCAGTGCGGCGCTTAATGAGATATTAGACCTTTCATATAATGCTTTTGCTGCAAAGAGCTATGAGGCTGCGCGGAAGACCGAACCTCTTGAACAGGTTATTGACAGGCTGAAAGAACAGCTCAGAACCCGTCATATTCACCGCTTGCAGAAAGGGGAGTGCTCTGTAGATGCAGGCTTTGTATGGTCAGATTTACTAAATAATATAGAGAGAGTCTCAGATCACTGTTCAAATATTTCGGGATGTATTTTGGACTCCATAGACCGCAACATGAACATACATGAAAATCAAAAGCTCTTTAGAAATAAGGATGAAGATTTTAAGCATGATTATATTGATTATCTCGAAAAGTACGGGAATATTTAATTCAAAAAGCCTGCGGAGGAAAGCAGGCTTTTTGTATGCTTGAAACAGCTCTTTACAAAATAGTATAATAATCCTGAAAAATATATGTAACATTCAATCGGAGAGAAAAAAATGATAATAAAAGGTGCAATATTTGATGTGGACGGAACAATACTCGATTCAATGCATATCTGGTACGAGCTCGGTCAGAGGTATCTGGAAAGACTGGGTCTTAAAGCGGAGGCGGGGCTCGGTGAAAAGCTGTATCCGATGAGCATAGAAGAGGGTAGCATGTACCTGAAGGATAATTACGGCTTAAATGACAGCTGCGAAAAGATAACAGAGGATCTTTGGGAGCTGATTAAAGCATTCTATTTCGAAGAAGTTCAATTAAAGCCGGGAGTGTACGAATACCTTGAAGCATTGAAAAATGCCAAAATCCCGATGGTAATTGCCACATTAAACGACAGGGAAATACTTGACAAGTGCTTTAAGCGCTTGGGAATAAAGAATTTCTTTACAGACATTATTACCTGCAAAGAGCTCGGTGTAACAAAGCGGGAGCCGTCAGTTTACCTCGCGGCTTCAGAAAAAATAAGCTGCAAGCCCGAAAACACACTGGTATTCGAGGATGCTCTTCACTGCATTGAGGCTGCAAGGTCGGCAGGCTTTGTCACAGTGGCTGTCGAAGACGCTTCAAGTTTTAATGACAGAGGCAGAATCAAAGAAATAGCTGATTTTTATATTGAAAGTTTTAAAAATCCTCCGAAAATTAACAGTATACTTTGACTGTTCTGATAAATTGTGGTAAATTTAGCCTGTAAGTGTTTGATAGTGCTGTGAAAAGCAGAAAGGCTGAAAATGACCAAGTTAGAAGAGGACCTGCTAAAGGTAAAAAATTATCGCCAGACATGGGTTATAGGCTTTAGTTTAATCGGGCTTGCGCTGAATTTAATACTTAGTGCAATTGTCGTAAAAACAGGTATAAGCCTGTACCTTGATACGGTTGGAACTGTGCTTTGTGCCGTGTTTAGCGGTTATCTTCCGGGAGTTGTTGTGGGGCTTCTCACAAACCTCATAAAAGGACTTTCGGATACGGCCTCATTGTATTATGGTGTTATAAATGTCTTAATTGCGGTTGTTGCGAGATTCCTTTATCAAAAGGGATGGCTCAGAACCGTACCGACTGCAATTGTTTATATTGCGGCACTTACCGCTGTAGGCGGCGGGATGGGCTCGGTACTTCCGATGTGCCTTGAAGGCTTTGCTACGCAGGGGATATTTAATGATCTTCTGATTGATTTTGCGGACAAAACGGTTACGGTCATTATCTGCGTTTTGGCTCTTCATTTCGTCCCGGATAATATTCGCGAAAAAATTTCTTTTAAAACCTGGTATCAGAACCCCATCTCAAAGGAGATGGCAGCTGAAATGCGAAATATTGAGTGCAGAGTCGTTTCAATCCGCACTAAAATAATGGCTCTGATTATAATAGTTATGCTTGCGGTTGGTACTGCATCAATCAGTATCAGCTACGTTCTTTACAGGAATGCCACGGAAAACGACCGCATCGAGTGGGCCGAGGGCATGGCACTGGCAGCTGCGGGAATAATTGATCCTGAAAAGGTCGATTCTTTCATTAAGCTGGGTTTTGTTGCGGACGGATATGCAAATGCCTATGTGAGATTCAAGAACTTGCTCAGGAGTTCATCACAGATAGAATATATTTACGTGTACAGGATTCTCGAAGACGGGTGCCATGTTGTCTTTGATATTGATACAGCTGACCTCGAAGGTGAAAGTCCGGGAACGGTCATTCCTTTTGATGATGCATTTAAACCGTATATCGGAAAGCTGCTTGCCGGTGAAAAAATACCGCCGATGATTTCAAACGGCGCTTACGGTTGGCTGCTTACGGTATATTGCCCTGTATATGATAAAGCCGGAAACTGCGTATGCTATGCGGCTGCGGATGTTTCCATGACTGATATCGAAAACAATGCGAGGGCATTTTTCCTCCAGATGGTATTTCTGTTTACGGGATTTTTCATTCTGGTGCTCACGATTTGCTTCTGGGTTACGGAATACAACATAATTCTGCCGATAAATGCAATGGCGCTTTGCACAAATTTATTTGCAAAGCATTCAAAGGATGATATTAAAAACGGCATTAAGCGCATGGAAGACCTCGGCATCGTAACAGGTGATGAGGTAGAGAATTTCTACCACTCGCTATGCAAGATGGCAAACGATACCGCAGATTACATCAATGATATAAACGAAAAGACAGAAACTATTCAAAAGCTCCAGAATGCGTTTATATTTGTACTCGCAGACATGGTCGAGAGCAGAGACAAAAACACCGGAGCGCATGTAAGAAAGACTGCAGCCTATACCAGAGAAATAATGCTGTCTCTCAGGGAGATGGGCTATTATACGGATGTGCTCACAGACAAGTTTATCGAAGATGTTGAAAATTCCGCACCTCTTCACGATGTCGGGAAAATCACTGTTCCGGATGCTGTTTTGAACAAGCCCGGCAAGCTCGACAATGACGAGTTTACAATCATGAAGGATCACACCGTGGCGGGTGCTGAGATAATTAACAGAGTAATAAGCCAGGTTCCTGAGTCTGATTTTCTGAAGGATGCAAGAGATCTTGCCCATTTCCACCATGAGAAATGGGACGGTTCGGGTTATCCTACGGGTATTTCAAGGGAAGAAATACCGCTTGCAGCCAGGATTATGGCTGTCGCTGATGTATTTGACGCCCTCACATCCCAGCGCAGCTATAAACCGCCTTTTACATATGAAAAGGCTATGGAAATCATCGAAGAAGGAGCCGGTACTCATTTCGATCCGCTGGTTGTAAAGGCCTTTCGCAGGGTAGAGGACAAGGTCCGTACAATACTTTCAAAAAACCAAAATAACACTTGAAATAAACATAAAGCAGGTGTAGAATGAGTTCGTAAAAAAAAACAGGGGAGCTGTGAAAACGGCTGAGAGGAAGCAATGCTTCGACCCTTTAACCTGATGCGGATAATGCCGACGTAGGAAGTCAAATTAAAATCGGATTTTTTACAGGAGGCTACCGCAAAGGTATCCTCCTGTTTTTTATGTTTCAAAAAAGGGAGATGAAACCAATGAAAAACACTAACACTAAAAAGCTCGCAATAGCAGGACTGTTTTGCGCGGTGGCTATTGTAGGAAGTCTGTTCTCATTTCCGGTTTTGGGCAGTAAATGCGCTCCGGTTCAGCACATGATTAACATTCTCTGTGCGGTGCTTTTAGGCCCGGGATACGGCGTTACAGCGGCCTTTGCAGCTGCTCTGATACGCAATCTGCTGGGACTGGGCAGCCTGATGGCATTTCCGGGAAGCATGATAGGAGCCCTGATTTGCGGCATTGTCTACAAAAAGACCGGCAGCATACCGGGAACATTGATAGGTGAAGTATTCGGAACAGGAATACTTGGCGGACTTTGTGCTTATCCTGTTGCGATACTGTTTATGGGACAGAGTGCAGCGGGAATCGCATTTTATGCTTATGTAGTTCCGTTCCTGATTTCGACTGCGGCGGGAGCTATAATTTCAGCGCTGCTTCTTTTCCATCTGAAAAGGACAGGGAGCCTGAAGAAAATGCAGGAATCAATTGAAAAATAAAGGATGAGAGGCTTATTGTATGTTAGAAACCATGTTTAATAATGTAAAGGAAAGGTCACCACTGGTTCACAATATCACTAATTATGTAACCGTAAACGACTGCGCAAATATTCTTCTTGCCTGTGGAGCATCACCGATTATGGCTGACGATGCGGCGGAGGTGGCGGAGATTACAGCTATTTGTGACGGACTGAGCATAAACATCGGAACGCTGTCACGACGCACAACAGATTCAATGCTGATTGCGGGAGCAAAATCAAACGAGATGAATCATCCTGTCGTTTTAGATCCCGTGGGCGTTGGAGTTTCAAAGCTTAGAACCGATACTGCGTTAAAACTGGTTCATGACATAAGGCTTTCGGCTATTCGCGGAAATATCTCCGAAATCAAGATGCTTGCCTCCGGCAGTGGAAGTGTAAACGGTGTTGATGCGGGTAAAACTGATTTCGTAACAAATGACAAGCTGGATGCTGTAATAAGCCTGGCAAAAGCATTTTCGGATTCTACCGGTGCAATTATTGCAATAACCGGCGAAACAGATATTGTTGCAAGCTCTGAAAAAGCATACATCATCAAGAACGGCTGCAGCTACATGACAAACGTTACGGGAACAGGCTGTATGCTTTCCGCACTTACCTGCGCATTCATTTCGGCAAATCCCGACAATCCCCTCGAAGCGACTGCAGCGGCTGTGATCGAAATGGGGCTTGCGGGCGAGATTGCAAAGCAAAGAATGCGTGACCTTGATGGCAGCGGAAGCTTTAGAACTTATCTAATCGATGCGGTCAGCAATATGACCGCTGAAGAGCTTGTGAAAGGAGCAAAATATGAAGTGCGATAAAAATTATATGGCGCTCTATGCCGTTACCGACAGGGCGTGGACCGGAAAACAGAGCCTCTGTGAGCAGGTGGAGTCTGCGCTCAAAGGCGGGGCGACCTGTGTGCAGCTTCGCGAAAAGGAGCTTGGCGAAGAGGAATTCCTTGCTGAGGCGATTGAAATAAAGGCGCTTTGCGAAAAGTACGGCGTGCCTCTTTTCATAAACGACAATGTGGATGTTGCCATAAAATGCGGAGCTGACGGCGTACACGTCGGCCAGGAGGATATGGCTGCCGCAAAGGTCAGAGAAAAGGTTGGAGACGGTATGATGATTGGCGTTTCCGCACATTCCGTCGAAGAAGCCGTAAAGGCCGTAGAAAGCGGCGCGAACTGTCTCGGAGTAGGGGCGATGTTTGCTACTTCCACAAAGGAGGTAAAGGGGCTTCTTTCAAAGCAAGTGCTGAGCGATATATGTGCGGCGGTGGATGTGCCGGTTGTGGCAATCGGCGGGATAGGCGAGCGTAACATTTCAGAGCTTGCAGGAACCGGCATCGCAGGAGTTGCAATCGTCAGCGATATCTTTTCGGCGGATGACATAGAGGCAAAATGTCGTAGACTAAAAAAGCTCGCAGAAGAGCTCTAACAAGTTAATCAGCGGCAGACCGGGGGCACCACTCTCTGTCGCTTAATAAAAATAATGCAAAGGAGAATTAAAATGAAAACAGCATTATCAATCGCAGGATCGGATTCCTGCGGAGGCGCCGGTATTCAGGCCGATATCAAGACCATGACCATGAATGGTGTTTTTGCCATGACCGCAATTACAGCGATGACGGCACAAAACACAACCGGCGTAAAATCCATTCAGGAATCAACACCTGAATTTTTAGGTCAGCAGCTTGACGCAGTATTTGAGGACATTATCCCCGATGCAGTGAAAATCGGCATGGTATCTTCCTCGGATTTAATCTGTGTAATATCTGAAAAGCTGTATGTCTACGGAGCAAAGAACATTGTTGTAGACCCTGTAATGGTTGCAACTGCAGGCTCTGCTCTGATAAAAAACGATGCAGTGCAGACGCTTATCGAAAAGCTGCTTCCGATCGCTACGATTACTACACCAAACATTCCCGAAGCAGAAGTGCTTTCCGGCATGAAAATCGCAGGCAAAGAAGATATGGAAAAGGCGGCTGAAAAGATTTCAAAGGATTACGGATGTGCAGTTTTGTTAAAGGGCGGACACAGCATTAATGATGCAAACGATTTGCTCTGCATGAGCGGCGAAATCATCTGGTTTACGGGGAAGAGAATAGACAATCCAAACACTCACGGAACGGGCTGCACGCTGTCCTCGGCGATTGCCGCAAACCTTGCAAAGGGATACAGCCTTGAAGAATCGGTGAGACGTGCAAAGAACTATATTTCGGGTGCGCTTTCGGCTATGCTGGACCTCGGTAAAGGGTCGGGTCCGATGGCACACAATTTCTGCCTCGAAGGCGAATATGCGAAGGAGGCGAGATAGATGGAAGATAGACGTACCTCAGTTTTTGAAAACGGACTTATCTGGTTCGGTGCAGCTGTTTCGATTGCGGAAATCCTGACAGGAACATATTTCGCACCGCTTGGGTTAAAGAGCGGACTTTTGGCCATTGTGGTCGGTCACATTATCGGCTGCACAATGTTATTTTTGGCAGGACTGATTGGCGGAAAAGTCAGAAAGAGTGCGATGGAGACAACAAAGCTCAGCTTTGGCAGCAAAGGAGCATTGCTTTTTTCGGCTCTTAATGTAATACAGCTGGTCGGCTGGACAGCCATCATGATTTTTGACGGAGCCCTGGCTGTAAACGGAATAGTGGACATAGGCAGCAAAATCTGGTGCGTTTTAATCGGCGCGCTTATTATAGTCTGGATTCTGATAGGAATAAAGAACCTTGGGAAGGTTAATACAGTGGCAATGTCAGCACTTTTTGTGCTTACTGTCGTACTGTGCTTTGTGATCTTCGGAAAAGGTGCGCTTCACAGCATATCCGATGAAGCAATGAGCTTTGGCGCAGCGGTGGAGCTTTCGGTTGCAATGCCGCTTTCATGGCTGCCTCTTATAAGTGACTACACCAGAGAAGCGAAGGAGCCCGTAAAGGCAACTGCTGCGAGCGCAATAGTTTACGGAATAGTCAGCTGCTGGATGTATTTCATAGGAATGGGAGCTGCCATATTTACCGGAGAATATGATATCGCACAGATTATGGTAAAGGCAGGGCTCAGCATAGCAGGACTTTTGATACTGGTATTTTCAACCGTTACAACGACCTTCCTGGACGCTTATTCTGCTGGCATTTCGAGCGAATCGCTTTCAGGCAGAATAAACGGAAAGTGGGCGGCAATTGTTGTCGCTGTAATCGGTACTGCAACTGCGATTTTGTTCCCGCTGGATAACATAACAGGCTTTCTTTATTTCATAGGCTCTGTGTTTGCGCCTATGATTGCGATTCTGATAGCGGATTTCTTTATTTTGAAACGGGACAGCTCCGGCAGCGCCTTTAACTTCACGAATCTTTTGATATGGCTGGTGGGCTTTATTGCATACAGGCTGCTTATGGGCGTAGATATTATTGTGGGTAATACTCTGCCGGATATGGTGATTACGGTCATACTGTGCCTTGCGGTTGCTAAAGTTTCAAAAAAAGCGTAAAATGAACTTATGAAAGCTGAAAGAAACAAGACAATTGACATATCGGTAGCAGAAGGCAAAGAGTATCTGGACAGGTGCATTCGCATAGATAAACCTGCGGATATTACGGATGTAATCGATAAAACCGTCATCGGAGACAGCTTTGAGGTCCTGAGGCTACTGCCAAAGAACTCCGTAGACCTTTTGATAGTTGATCCGCCATATAATTTGGATAAAGATTTTCACGGCAGCAAATTCAAGCAGAGTACAGATGAAAAGTATGCCCTGTATACTGAAAGCTGGATAGAGCTCGCAAAGCCTCTGCTAAAGCCTGAAGCCAGCATATATGTATGCTGTGACTGGATCTCAAGCCCTGTTATCGGTTTAAAGCTAAAGGAATATTTCAAGGTTCAAAACCGTATTACATGGCAGAGAGAGAAAGGGCGCGGCGCACTGAGAAACTGGAAAAACGGAATGGAAGACATATGGTTTGCAACCGTGTCTGACCAATATACCTTTAATGTGGAGGATGTAAAAATCAGAAGGAGAGTAATGGCTCCGTACAGAGAAAGCGGGGTCCCAAAGGATTGGGAAGAGACAAAGGCCGGAAATTTCAGGAATACATTTCCTTCGAACTTCTGGGATGACATATCGATTCCATACTGGTCTATGGCGGAAAACACCGCACATCCTACGCAAAAGCCCGAAAAGCTTCTGGCAAAACTGATTCTCGCAAGCTCAAACAAAGGGGATACGATTCTGGATCCGTTCCTTGGTTCAGGCTCGACCTCCGTTACGGCAAAAAAGCTCGGGAGGCATTATATAGGCATAGAACAGAACGAAAGGTACTGTGTATGGGCAGAAAAACGCCTTGAAATGGCTGAAAGTGATTCAACCATCCAAGGCTATCGTGACGGAATATTTTGGGAAAGAAATTCTAACGGTTCATCTCGAAATAAGTGAGTAGAGTTGCGGTCTGGCGTTCGAGATTTTTCTCCGTTACACCGTATGCAACTATATTGGCATCAGGTATTCTTTCCACAACCTTTGAAATTGCTGTATTTTCAAAGCTTTTAGCGAACTGAGTATCCTTCTCGTAGATTTTGAAGGCTGCAGAGCAGATTTTTTCTACGAGAGGGATTTCTTTTAATGCGGCTTCATCAGCAATGTCCATATCCCAGAGACTCGCAATGACTGTCTTTTCGTGTTCGAGGTCATAAAGTCCGCAAAGAGTTGAAACAATGCTGTCGAGAGTATCCATCTTGGATTCTGAAAGGCTGATTGCGGTGAGGTCAATTTCAAAGTGACCGCCTTCGGTATTGCAGTACAAAATGTTGTTTACCGCAATTGCTTCACCCTCGTCATCCTTGTCATAGATGCCGTAAAGGCTGGTGTAGATAAAGCTGATTATTGCGCTGGTGTCATCCGAGGAGATGACCATTGCATCCTCGGCTTTTTCAATCTTTTCAAAGCTGTATATCATTTCCGGATTTGCTTCAAGATAATTGTCGAGAGTTTTTGTCTGTGATTTGGTTATCTTTTTTGTCAGCTTGTTTACATCATTATCGTTTATATAGATGATTGCCTGCGCTCCGAGAGGGTAGCCCCCGCGGCATTCTGCATCTGCTGCAAATTGGCCGTCTTCATCCATATATCCGCTGCAAAGTGAACCAATCTCAATCAGTGCGCCTGTGCTCTTTAGCTCTGCAAGCATTTTACCCAGTGTCTTTACCGCATTCAGCTGGTTTGTTTTTCCCGCATGCGTGCCGTTTAGTCCCATGATGGTAATTTCGTAGGCATTTGTGTAGGTCGCTTCCTGATAAACGATATCCTTTGATACCTTGTAATCGTGCCTTTCAGCCGTTCCTGTAATCACAGTATTGTTCTTTGAGCTGTCCAGTGAAATGAAATTGTCGGCAGTGATGTACGATTCCTTTATCTTTTCTATTCCTGCGTCAGGCTCTGTGAAAAGAACCCTCATAAAGCCGTGATTTTCGCAATAGGAAAGGATATACATAGCAGCAGTCATTGCCTGCGCGGTTCTGTCGGGAACGGATAAATCCAATGTACACTGAAGTATGGTAGATTCTGCCTCACTGTACTCCTCACCGGATGAAACCCTTGAAATGATGATATTGTCGTATTTATCATGCGATACTCTGAAAGCATCGTTAAGCGTACCCCATTCATAAAGGTATTCGGCAAGGTCTGCAGCGCTCGTAGCGTGAGATACGGCCGACATGTTGTTTTCATACATTGCTGTGATGATTTCAGTGTTGACTTCTTCGGCAGTATAGTCCTCTTCGCCGCAGCCGGCGAGCAGGGCAGCCAGAATTGCAATTATCATTAGGCAGGCGAGCAGCCTGTTTTTTCTCATATTACCTGTTTTCATGGTAAACCTCCAATCAATACAGTACATATTATATCAGTAAATCAAGTAAAATCAACATTTATTAGATATAATAGGCAGAAAAAAGGCTAAAATAAGGGCGTTGTAAATAATACTACTTATGTAAACCAAACAAACATATTTGCCCATAAAATGTAGAAATACCATTACAATTTTGCGATGAATCCCGTTTAAAAATGGATTTTTTTGACTGTGAAAAGTGTTAAGTTTTTATAGAACGCTTTTGTTTTCAACGACCTGTTTTTTTACGTCCAAAAAAAGACAATCCAATCAAAAAAAAGTACTTTTTGAGTTCTATATTTTGATGTATTATTTTAGATACCGAGGTCCGAGAGCACAATATATTGTGCATGGCTGCTTGGGCTGCGAAAGAGGGAGAACGCAGAAAACTCGGCATATTATATACACTTAATAGGAGAACGAAGGATATGGATTCTATCAGAAAAATTATCAAAAGGGATGGCAGAGAGGCTTATTTTAATGTAGATAAAATTGCAGATGCTATCTTCAAGGCCGCACAGGTTCTTGGTGGTAATGACCGGGACATGGCAAAGTATCTGGCACGTCAGGTGGAGATTTATCTTCTTGAGGTATGTCACAACGATACGCCTACGGTAGAGCAGATCCAGGATGCAGTTGAAAAGATTCTCATCGAAAACGGTCACGCGCGTACAGCAAAGGAATACATCCTTTATCGTGCGGAACGTACCAGAGTCAGAGAAATGAATACACGCCTTATGAAGATTTACGAAGATCTTACATTCAAGGCTGCAAAGGACAATGACATAAAGCGTGAAAATGCGAATATCGATGGCGATACCGCCATGGGTACAATGCTCAAATACGGCTCTGAGGGCGCAAAGCAGTTCAATGAGATGTATGTGCTCCACCCGGCTCACGCAAAGGCACATTCCGAAGGCGACATTCATATTCACGACTTCGATTTCTATACTCTTACCATGACCTGCTGTCAGATCGATCTTTTAAAGCTTTTAAAGGACGGCTTTTCGACAGGACACGGACACTTAAGGGAGCCTAACGACATTGCCAGCTACAGCGCTCTCGCCTGCATAGCCATTCAGTCAAATCAGAACGACCAGCACGGCGGGCAGTCAATCCCTAATTTCGATTACGGCATGGCTCCGGGAGTTAAAAAGACCTACAAAAAGCTTTACTGGACAAACCTCGGAAAGCTGATAAATCTTTTCTATGATATTGACGATGCAACCGAAAAGGTAAAGGAAATCGGAAAAACAATCGAAAAGAACGAAGGCGTTTGCCCATGCATGGCTTGGGACAACAACTACAAGGAGCTCGAAGCAGTAGAACTCGCAAAGTTTATCGACAAGGAAAATATCGAGAAATTCCAGACAAAGGCCACAAAGTATGCTGACGAAGAAATTCGCAGAGCTACGTATCAGGCTATGGAAGCACTCGTTCACAATCTCAATACAATGCACTCCAGAGCAGGTGCACAGATTCCGTTCTCATCAATAAACTACGGAACAGACACCTCCCCTGAAGGCAGACTTGTAATAGAAATGGTTCTGAAGGCTCAGGAAGCAGGTCTCGGACATGGTGAAACTCCAATCTTCCCAATCCATATCTTCAAGGTAAAGGAAGGCGTTTCCTACAATCCTGAGGATCCGAACTACGATCTCTTCAAGCTGGCACTGCGCGTATCCGCAAAGCGCCTCTTCCCGAACTTCTCGTTCCTCGACGCACCTTACAACAAGGCTTACTACAAGGAAGGAGATCCGAATACGGAGGTTGCTTACATGGGCTGCCGTACCAGAGTTATCGGAAATATGTACGATCCTACTCGCGAGGTAGTGGGAGGCAGAGGAAATCTTTCCTTCACATCCATCAACCTGCCGAGAATCGCTATAAAGGCGAACGGAAATCTCGAATTCTTCTTTGAAGAGCTCGATCGCAAAATTGACCTGTGCATTGAGCAGCTGGCTGAAAGATTTAAGATTCAGTGCTCAAAGAAGGTAAAGAACTTCCCGTTCCTGATGGGGCAGGGAGTATGGCTCGATTCCGACAAGCTCGGTCCGGACGATACAGTTGAGGAAGTAATCAAGCACGGTACGCTGACAGTCGGCTTCATAGGCCTCGCAGAGTGCCTAAAGTGCCTCACGGGCAAGCACCACGGCGAGTCAAAGGAAGCTCAGTCGCTCGGACTTGAAATTGTCGGCTACATGAGAAAGAGACTCGACGAGGAAGCAAAGAAGACACACCTGAACTGGTCTCTTATTGCCACACCGGCAGAAGGACTTTCAGGACGCTTCGTTCGCATAGACAAGCAGAAATTCGGCATTATCGAAGGCGTTACGGACAAGGAATACTACACAAACTCATTCCACATTCCTGTATCATTCCCGATCAGCGCATTCGACAAGATTCGCCTCGAAGCACCTTATCACGCTCTGACTAACGGTGGACACATTTCCTACGTTGAGCTCGACGGAGATCCGCTTAAGAACCTCGATGCATTCGAACAGGTAGTTCGCTGCATGAAGGAAAACGGCGTAGGCTACGGCTCAATCAACCATCCTGTAGACCGCGATCCGGTTTGCGGATATACAGGAATCATAGATAACGAATGCCCTTGCTGCGGCCGCACAGAGACAGGCGAAGCTGACGGATTCGAGAGGATCAGACGTATCACAGGCTATCTCGTAGGCGATATGAGCAAGTGGAACGACGCAAAGCGCAGTGAAGAAGGCGATCGCGTGGCTCATGGCGTAGAGGGCGAAGAAAATATGGAGCAGATTTAATTAATCATGGATAATGTAATTAAATATGAAAACCAAAATGACGATCTCGGCGAGCTTAGGCTCGCCGGTGTCGTCAGGGAATCAATAGTTGACGGCCCGGGACTGAGATTTGCGATCTTTTGCCAGGGCTGTCCGCATGACTGCGAAGGCTGTCACAATCCGAAAACTCACGATTTCGAGGGTGGGTATATGTGTCCTATTCAAAGGATTATGGATGCTATAGATGCAAATCCGTTGCTCGCCGGCGTAACCTTTTCGGGTGGAGAGCCTATGTGCCAGCCGGAAGCATTTCTGACAATTGCAAAGGAATGTAAAAAACGCGGTCTCAATATTATGTGCTATACGGGCTACACCTATGAGGAGCTGCTTGAAATGGCAAATATGCAGCCTGCTATAGGCGATTTGCTGTCACTTCTCGATTATCTGGTGGACGGAAGGTTTGTTCTCGCAGAGCGTGATTTGTCTCTGCTGTTTAGGGGCAGCCGAAATCAGCGATACATCGATATGAACAAGACCCGCGAGACAGGAGAAGTAGTGCTTGTCAAAGAAGATTAGGTATTTTGAAAAAAGTGCTTGAAATTGTTGAAGCCGTATGATAAAATATCAATGTTCGCGTGCGAACTGATGAATAGAAATTACAAGGAGGTGCGGTAAAGATGTCAAGAAAATGCGAAATTTGCGGTAAGGGACAGGTTTCCGGAAACAACGTTTCCCATTCCAACAGACACACTAGAAGAAAGTGGAATGCTAACATCCAGACTGTTAAATTACAGGAAGAAAACGGAGCTGTTAGAAGAGCTAACGTATGCACTAGATGCATCAGATCCGGAAAAGTAAACCGTGCCATCTAATTTTCGATAAACGCAAGTAAAGACTCGTCATTGACGAGTCTTTTTTCATACCTTAAAATAGTATTATCGGAGGTTTGACATGCTCGAATTAACTACAGATTTCGGAACGATAACGGTATCAAAAAATGTGATATCCAGAATAATCAGCGAGGCTGTCGATGAGTTTGAAGGTGAGGTTCACCTGACAAACAGAAAGGGAAAGCCTTTAAAACTGAAAAACGAAAACGGATTTGTCGAAAACTCTTCGGCAATGGATATAAAGCTGAGCGGTGACGGAATTTACATTCGCTTTTTTGTGCTGATGAAAATAGGCATGAGCATTTCTGCGGTAACTAACAGAATGTTTGATTATATTACGGAGGAAATACTTGCCGCAACGGGCATGACTCCCGCAGAGATGGCAATCGTGATAACGGGTATGTACACCAAAGAGATAAAAAACGTAGGAAAGAGAAACATCGAAGTAAAGAGATAGAAAATGAACTTGAGCTCACCCGTAACGGAGATAAAAGGCGTAGGCAGTAAAAAGGCCGAGCTGCTTGAAAAACTGAATATATTCACGCTAAATGATCTCCTCGCGCACTATCCGAGAACTTACCAGGACAGGACCAATATAAGGCGCATCAGGGAGCTTTCAAACGGAGAAGAAGCACTGATCAGCGGCAGAGTTCTGCGGTCGGTGTTAACCGGAAATCCGTATAAAAAACCGGTTCTGCATATACTCGTAGACGACGGCAGCGGAATCAACCTCGAGGTTATATTCTTTAACGGAAAATGGTTAAAGGACAGCATTAAAATCGGGGAGGAGTATTCATTTTTTGGCAGGGCTGAAATAAAATACGGAAAATATTCGATGCTTCATCCGGAATATTCAAAGGGCGACGCCGAAGGCAGCGAGGCAATTTTACCAATATATCCTCTGACCGAGGGACTCAGACAAAGCGATTTACGCAAATGGGTTCGCGAAGCCTTAAAAACAGTTGCTGATGATGAAGAATATCTGCCCGAGGGGCTGATTAAAAAATATAACCTCTGTGCACACGGCTATGCACTCAGAAACCTTCACTTTCCAAACGACAGGCATAGCTTTGCCGAGGCAAAGTACAGACTCATATTCGATGAGCTTTTGATGCTTCAGCTGGGAATAATGGTTGTGCGAGAGGACGAATCGCATGAAAAAGGCATAGCTTTTTCAAAGGGAAAAAGCGCAGATGAGTTCATCGCATCGCTTCCGTATCCGTTAACCGGTGCCCAGAGCAGAGTCATAGGCGAGATTATGAATGATCTGGAGTCGACAAAGGCAATGAACCGCCTGGTTCAGGGTGATGTCGGCTCGGGCAAAACAGCCGTAGCTGAAATAGCGCTTTTCAAGGCCGTAAAATGCGGATATCAGGGCGCAATGATGGCTCCGACAGAAATCCTTGCAAAGCAGCATTTCGCTGAAATGAAGCGCATTTTTGAGCCTTTTGGCATAAATGTAGACTTCCTCGGCGGAAATCTGACTGCAAAGGAGAGGCGCGTTGCACTTGAACGGCTTGCTGCCGGCGAGACGGACATAATAGTCGGAACACATGCGCTGGTTCAGCCCGATGTAAAGTTTGCAAATGTGGGGCTGGTTATAACGGATGAACAGCACAGATTCGGCGTAAATCAGAGAAAGCTTCTTACCGAAAAAGGTGATTCGCCAAACAGACTCGTAATGACTGCAACACCTATACCGAGGACACTTGCGGTAATTCTTTACGGAGATCTCGACATATCGATTATAGATGAGCTGCCACCGGGCAGGCAAAAGGTGACAACAAAGGCGGTAACGGAGAATGGACGAATCAAGGCTTATGAATTGATGCGTTCGGAGGTAAAAAACGGCAGGCAGTGCTATATAGTGGCGCCTCTGATAGAGGACTCGGAAAGCTATGGTGCCAGATCTGCCGAAAGCATATACGAAGAGGTAAAATCGGGCTTTTCGGACATGCGTGTCAGCCTTCTTCACGGTGCGATGAAGCAGGCCGAAAAGGATGACATAATGGGCAGATTTGCAGCAGGTGAGATAGATATTCTGATTTCGACGGTTGTAATTGAGGTCGGCATAAATGTGCCGAATGCCACAGTAATGATAATCGAAAACAGCGAACGCTTCGGGCTGGCACAGCTTCATCAGCTGAGAGGCCGCATAGGGCGAGGAAGCCACAAATCCTACTGTGTGCTGGTTCTCGGTTCTGACGGCGAAATAGCGCGCGAGAGAGCCAAAATAATGTGCGAAAGCTCGGACGGCTTTTACATATCCGAGCAGGATCTGAAGCTTCGCGGGCCGGGAGAAATCTTTGGAACGCGTCAGCACGGACTGCCTGACATGAAGCTTGCCGATATGGCGAGACATTCTAAAATCCTTGCTGCATCGCAAAGCGCGGCAAAGGAAATTATCGGCTCGGATAAAAAACTTGAAAAGACTGAAAACAGAGCACTTGCAGATGCTGTGAGAAGACTCTTCGGAGGCAGCCTCGAGCTGCAGCTTTAAAAAATTGCCGGAAAGGACAAAAGACTTAAATGAGAATTATAGCAGGAGATTACAAGGGCAGGAGACTGATTATGCCTCCCGATAACAATGTGCGTCCGACGACTGAAAAGGTAAAGGAAGCAATTTTTTCAATGATTCAGTTTGACCTCGATGATGCACTTTGCATAGATGTATTTGCGGGGATAGGAAATCTCGGACTTGAGGCACTTTCAAGAGGGGCGAGATTCTGCTATTTCTGTGACAGCAGTCGCCAGAGCCTCGAGCTGGTCAGACAAAATGTTGAAATGTGCAGAGCTGAAGAGTATTCGGCTTTGATACAGGGGGACTACAGCAAGACGATTGCAAGCATCCCCGAGCAGGCGGATATAATCTTTTTGGATCCGCCCTACAAAAAGGGTCTGATGCTTGACTGCTTTGAGAAGATCAGAGAAAATGAAAGACTGGCAGACGAAGGAATTATTGTCGCAGAGCACGGTGAAAGGGAGATACTCGCAGATGAAATTTCCGGCTACAGGAAAATTAAAGAAAAGAAATACGGTTCGATAGTAGTTTCAATATATGCTTGAATTTTTATCCTTAATTTGCTAAAATTGAGTGTAATTTAATTTGGAGGCATGTGATGTCCAAAAAGGCGCTTTATGCAGGATCGTTCGATCCCATAACAAACGGTCATTTAGATCTCATCAGGAGGGCTTCAAAGCTTTGTGATGAGCTGGTTGTAGGTGTTGTGGTAAATCCGGGCAAGAACCCGTTTTTTACACTGGAGGAGCGTAAGTCCATGATAGAGGAGGTTACTTCCGATTTACCGAATGTCAGCGTAGGTTATTTTTCGGGGCTGCTTGCGGATTATGTCAACGATAACGGGTTTGACATAGTTTTCAGAGGGCTCAGAGGAACATCCGATCTGGATGCTGAAATGGCTATGGCTCAGATGAACGGCAGGCTCTACAGCCGTGGTGCCGAGACGGTTTTTTTAATGACGGCGCCGGAATATTCGTTTGTAAGTTCCAGCATGATGAAAGAAGTTTTTACATTGGGCGGCAGCATCGAGGGATTGGTACCGGCCGAGGTAATAAAATACATGCAGAGCAAAAGATAACAGGAGGAACAGATGAAGGTTTTAGAATTACTTGATGAAATTGAAGATATAATTGATACGGCGTCAGGCTTTCCGCTTACAGGAAAAATCATGGTAGACGCATCTGAAATCCTGGAAATTGTAAAGGAAATCAGAGTTGAGCTTCCTGATGAAATCCAGCAGGCTCAGTGGATAAAGCAGGAAAGACAGCGTATCCTCGACGAGGCAAAAAAGGAATACGAAGACATCCTGAACAAGGCTCAGCAGCAGGCTGAGGCACTTATTGAAAATGATGATATTGTAATTCGTGCAAAGAAACGTGCAGACGAGATCATGACAATATCCGAAGAAAACTGCAAGAATTTAAAGATGCAGACATTCGATTATGTTGACGGTATTCTGTACAGCTTTCAGGAAAAGATGGACCAGCTTTCAGCCGTATATCTCGGTGATATGATAGGCAATCTTGAAAAGAGCTTTGAAACAATTAACGCAACTCTTTCCGAGAACAGAAATGAAATCAAAGAGATGGCCTATCGCGCTCAGGCTGAGGACTAGTCAGATAATAACCGGTATATAAAGGTCGCAAAAGCGGCCTTTTTGTTTATGTATTTGAAGTTAAAAGGGATTATTTTATAGGTGCCGTAAAATGACAGACATAAAGATAAATGCGACGGGTGTGATTGCGGAATTCAACCCTTTCCACAACGGGCATAAATATCTGGTAGCCAAAACCAAGGAGGAAACGGGAGATGCACCGGTAGTTGCCGTTATGAGCGGTAGCTTTACACAGCGCGGTGAGATTGCTGTTTCGGATAAATATTCGAGGACAAAAATGGCTCTGCTTTCGGGAGTGGATCTCGTGGTTGAGCTTCCGACCATGTTCATAACCGCAGGCGCCGAAAGCTTTGCGGCAGGCGCAGTGTCAATAATAAAAGCCATGGGACTAAAGAATATCGCCTTTGGCAGCGAAAGCGGAGAGCTCGATAAAATGCGTACTCATGCAAAGATGCTTGCAGAGGAGCCGCCTGAGTTCAAAGAGGCGCTGAGGAGAGGACTGAAGGAAGGCCTTTCTTTTGCCAAGGCCAGAAGCCTTGCTTGCGGTATTAATAAAAAGCAGGGTTCAAATGATATTCTTGCAACCGAATATTTGAAGCAGATGATAATTCAGGGTGCGGATATCGAGCCTGTCTGCATAAACAGAATGGGCGGAGAGCACAGGGACGGCCGCGTTCCCAATATGGGAGAGTACGCCTCTGCAACAGCCATACGCAAAAATATTGAATTGATGGTAGAGCCTGATAACCCTAAGTTTTCAAGGTTTGTCCCTACCGAAACAATAGCTGTTTTTGAAGAGATTGCCCCCAGCTTTAAGCCTGAACTTAACGACTGCTATACTGCACTTCGCATAAAGCTGCTTACCATGTCCGAAGAAGAGCTTGAGGGCATGCTCGGAGCAGGAGAGGGCGTTACGAATAAACTCAGGGCGGAGCTCAGGAATGCTTTCATAGTGGATATGCTCACGGAAAGAGTATTATCAAAAAGATATACTGAAAGCCGGATAAACAGGCTGTATTTGAACATTCTCATGAGCCTGAAAAAAAGTGACTACAGAGAGCTGGCAGATGCTTATTTATCGGGCGAAAGCAGATATGCGAGAGTTTTGGGCTTTACAAAGAGAGGGGCAGAGATATTGCGCAGAATCAAAGATGAAAGGGCCCACGAAATCCGTATCATCACAAATATCAACAAAGAGGCTGAGCTGCTTGACGAAAGGGCGCTCAGAATCCTGTATTACGACATTTTGTCAAATGACATTCTGAACATGACAACAGGTAGAATGTTGGATGAATGCTCCGACTATGTCAGGAAGCCGATAATAGTATAAACTCTTGATTTTTTAGTCATGCTTAGGTACAATTATAAGGTCGGGGTTTGGTTTTAAGTTATTAATCAATTTAATCAATATACAATTTTTTATTCAAAACAAGTATGGAGGAATATCATAATGAAAGTATTAGTTATTAACTGCGGCAGCTCCTCATTAAAGTATCAGGTTCTCGATATGACAAATGAGTCTCTTCTCTGCAAAGGTTTAGTAGAAAGAATCGGCATTGAAGGTTCCGTTATCACACACGAAAAGATCGGAATGGACAAGTTCAAGCTCGAAACTCCGATGAAGAACCATAAAGAAGCTATCGGTCATGTAATCGACGCACTTCTTGATGCAAACCACGGCGTTATCAAGTCAATGGACGAAATCGGCGCTGTAGGTCACAGAGTAGCACACGCAGGAGAATATTACAACAAGTCCGTACTCCTGACACCAAAGGACATCGAAAACCTCGAAAAGTGCATTCCGCTGGCACCTCTTCACAACCCTGCAAACCTCACAGGCGTTGCAGCTTGCCAGGAGTTGATGCCGGGAACCCCTATGGTAGGTGTTTTCGATACAGCGTTCCATCAGACCATGCCGCCTGAAAGCTATATCTATGCAATCCCTTATGAATACTATGAAAAGTACGGCGTTCGCAGATACGGCTTCCACGGAACATCCCACAAGTTCGTAGTAGCAAGAGCTGCAGAGATGCTCGGCAAGAAGCCTGAAGATCTCCGCATCATCACATGCCACCTCGGAAACGGCGCATCACTTGCTGCAGTTGATCACGGCAAGGTTGTAGATACTACAATGGGCTTCACTCCGCTCGAAGGCCTCGTAATGGGAACACGCTCGGGAGACATGGACCCTGCAATCGTTACTTTCATTGAAAAGACGGAAAAGCTCAGCGCAGAAGAGCTTGACAACATATTAAACAAAAAGTCCGGCGTACTCGGTATTTCCGGCATATCCTCCGACTTCAGAGATATCGAAGCAGAAGCTGAAAAGGGTAACAAGAGAGCGCAGCTCGCACTTGATGTATTCATTCACAGAGTTCGCCACTACCTCGGAGCTTACATCGTAGAAATGGGCGGAGTTGACTGTATCGTATTTACAGCAGGTGTCGGCGAAAACGACAAGGCTACAAGAATCAACGTATGCAAGGGCCTCGAGGAGCTCGGTATTGAGCTCTGCGAAAAGAGAAACGACATTCGCGGCGAGGAAAGAGTTATCTCTACAGACGAATCAAAGGTAAAGATTCTCCTGATCCCTACAAACGAAGAACTCATGATTGCCAGAGACACATTCAACATCGTTACAGGCAAGGGCGTAAAATAATTGTTGACAAATGATGGTGCCAGCATATATAATGTCAATGTTGCGAATTTGTAAAAAAGACATTACATAGATAATGCTCGCGTAAGGAGGTGTAACCACATGGCAGTACCAAAGAGAAGAACATCAAAGGCAAAGAGAGACAGCAGAAAGTCTCAGAATATGAAGATGACAGCTCCCGGACTTTCAACTTGTCCACAGTGCCACGAAGCAAAGCTTCCGCACAGAGTTTGTCCTAACTGCGGTTACTATGATGGTAAGGACGTAGTTAACCAGGCTTAATTGTTTATTTGAATGAATCGGCATCGCATTTTGCGGTGCCGTTTTATTTTTTTTACCTATTTCAAAAAGTAGTGTAAAATGTTATAATTTAAGTTGGTGTGGTATGCACATCATATATTTTTAAAGCATGATTGGAGATTACGACAATGAGTTATTTTCAGGCAGTAGTGCTGGGTCTGGTTCAGGGACTCGCTGAGTTTTTACCTATTTCAAGCTCGGGCCATCTGGCACTTTTGCAGTACTTTTTCAAAATCGAAAGTGATAATGTTCTCGCATTCACGGTTTTAATGCATTTGGGCACCCTGATTTCGGTCTTTATTGTTTATGCAAAGGATATATGGGCGCTTTTAAAAGAGCTGTGCTATACGATTCGTGACATATGCACAGGCAAAGGGCCGAGAATTAACTGCTGCGAAACGCGCAGACTGGGATTTATGATAATTGTTGCAACCATTCCTACGGCAATCATAGGACTGCTGTTTGAAGACTTTTTCGAATCGCTTTATTCAAAGCTCGTCGCAATAGGAATAGGACTGGTTTTTACAGGGACGATAATGTGGCTTTCGGAAAAGTTCGGAAAGGGCAAGTATGAAGTTATGCAGATGAAATGGCGGACCGCAATTTTTGTAGGCATTATGCAGGGAATTGCAATCTGCCCGGGAGTATCTCGTTCAGGCTCGACACTCGTTGGCAGCCTTTCCGGCGGACTGAAAAGAGAGTTTGCCGTAAAGTTTGCGTTCCTGATTTCAATTCCTTCAATTCTCGGGTCTATCGTTTTGGAGATTCCCGATCTTTTTGAGGAAGGAATGGATATGTCGCTTGCCGGCCCGTGTCTTTTGGGCGTTATTGTAGCCGCCGTATCCGGACTTGTGGCTATAAAAGCTATGATTCGCATTGTTTCAAGAAAGAAACTCATCTATTTTTCAATATATACATGGACTATCGGCATACTGGTTGCGGGATATGCAATGCTCGCAATTTAGGAGGTACTAAATGGCAGAACAGAAAAGAAGTTCAAGCAGTTCATCCAAAAAGAAAACCACAGACAATACAAGGAGCAAGCGCACCGAAAAGGAGGTTCGCGCAAAAACCGGCAGCAAGGTAAGAGATGAAATTTCCTCGATTCTGATTATTGCTGTCGGAGTTTTGCTGTTGCTTGCCATTCAGACCACAAAAATCGGGATTGTGGGCTCCGTGCTTCACGATTTCTTCTTTGGATGCTTTGGAATACTCGCATACGTACTTCCGTATTATCTGATAATGTACGGGATACTGCTCTTTTTGAATAAAACGGTTCATATCACAGGACGCTCGTTTACGCTGATGATTTTAATCTTTTGCATGGCTGCGCTTCTAAACTCGGCAAGATATATCGACGAGGCAAGCATTTCTTTTGCAGCCGAGGCTTTAAAGGGCTTTTACTTTGACGGCATAAACAAGGCAAGCGGCGGTGTTGTCGGCATGCTGATAGGCTCGCTCATTGCAAAGGCAATCGGCAAAACGGGACTGGTGATTATTGCCATAGTGGGCGTTATTGTTTGCCTGCTTTTGATCATAAACACTCCGATTACCCAGTTCCTCGAGGACGGCAAGGTTCGCCGCATCGAGCGCAGGATCAGACGCGAGGAGGAGCTCGAGGCATACGAAAAGGAGCAGGAGGAAAGACGGCTCGAGGCGAAGGTTGAAGCCCGCTATGCCGAAATGAACCGCAAAAAGGCCGAGACAAAGGCCGCAGAGGAGAAAAACGTCATCACATCATCCATTGCCGCATCCGCTGCATCGGCTGAGGAAAAGCTTTCGACATACGATCAGGCAAAGATCATAAAGAACCAGAAAAACATCCTGAGCTATATGAATGATGACGGTCTCTTTGAAGGCGGTGACAGCCCGGCAGGAGCCATTGAAAGCGCGCCAATTACAGGCACGGGTGACGTATACGACGAATTCGGCAAGGTTAACGAGGCACCGTCCGAGCCCGCTGCGACCGAGGCCCCGAAAAAGATCAGTAAGGCCGAGGCACGCTCTGCCATGCTCAGTGCCGAGGAAATCAACACAAAAGCAAGCGACAAGCCCTACAAGTTCCCATCACCGGAGCTTTTGAACAAATCGAAGGGCACTACTGCATCCGTCGACAATACATTAAGGCAAAAGGCGGCGAAGCTCGAAGAGACACTTCGCAACTTTAACGTTGACGCAAAGGTCGTTGCGGCGACACAGGGACCGGCTGTTACGAGATATGAGATTCAGCCGGCTGTGGGCGTAAAGGTGAGCAAGATTACAGGTCTTGCCGATGATATTGCACTGAATCTCGAGGCGAAGAGCATCAGAATAGAGGCTCCTATTCCGGGTAAGGCTGCTGTAGGTATCGAGGTGGAAAACGACAAAATCAATGTCGTAACACTCAGAGATGTCATAGAATCAAAGGAATTTAAGTCTGCAAAGTCAAAGATATCATTTGCTGTCGGGAAAGACATTGCCGGCAATGCCATTGTGGGCGATTTAAAGAGCATGCCGCATCTTTTGATTGCGGGCTCTACCGGTTCGGGAAAATCGGTATGCGTAAACAGCATAATCCTGAGCATCCTGTACAAAGCAAAGCCTGACGAGGTAAAGCTCGTTTTGATTGACCCAAAGGTAGTTGAGCTCGGAAATTACAACGGAATACCGCATCTGCTGATTCCTGTTGTTACAGAGCCAACCAAGGCAGCTGCCGCTCTTAACTGGGCGGTTGTCGAGATGGACGACAGATATCGTAAGTTTGCCGAGGTTGAAGTCAGAGACCTCGAATCATATAACGAATATGTCAAGGCAAATCAGGAGCCGGACCTGGTGCTTCCTCAGGTTGTCATTATTATCGACGAGCTTGCCGATCTCATGATGGCGGCACCGAGTCAGGTGGAGGAGTCGATATGCAGGCTTGCTCAAAAGGCGAGAGCTGCGGGCATGCATCTGATTGTGGCTACACAGAGACCTTCGGTGGACGTAGTAACCGGGCTTATCAAGGCAAATGTGCCTTCGAGGATAGCCTTTGCCGTAAGCTCGCAGATAGACTCGAGAGTAATTCTCGACAAAACCGGCGCCGAAAAGCTGGTGGGCAAGGGCGATATGCTCTACAATCCGCTTGGCATGGGTCAGCCTGTCCGCGTTCAGGGCGCTTTCGTGTCCGACGGAGAGGTGCACAAGGTCCTTGAGCATGTAAAGGCTCAGGGCGTAGAGACTGAATATTCGTCCGACGTTATAAAGACAATAGATAACAGTGGCAGCGCCGGAAGTGTAAACGATGACGGTGATGAGCTGCTTTCCGAAGCAATCGAGACTGTTATAACCACCGGCCAGGCCAGCGTATCAATGCTTCAGAGACGCTTCAGAATAGGCTACAACCGTGCCGCGCGCATAGTTGACATGATGGAAGCAAGGGGCATAATTGGACCTGCGGACGGTTCCAGACCGCGTCAGGTACTGATGACACAGGAGGAGTTTATGCAGCTTCAATCAGAGGCAGCGGATATAGAATAGAAATATGAAGGTCTATATTGAAACATTAGGCTGCCCGAAGAATTTTAACGATTCTCAGGTAGCAGCGGGTCTGCTTGAAAAAGGCGGGCATAAAATTACAAAAGATATCAAAGAGGCCGATGCGGTTATGCTCAATACCTGCGGCTTCATTAACGATGCAAAAAAGGAGTCAATTGAGAGAATCCTTGAGCTTGCAGAGCTTCGCGAGGAAGGCAAAACGCTGATTGTCAGCGGATGCCTCACAGAAAGATATGCCGAAGAGCTTTACAAAGAGATGCCTGAAATAGATATACTTCTCGGTGTTAATGATTATGCGAAGCTTCCTGAGCTGCTCAGCAGCAGAGAAGCGAAAACGAGCCGGTTAAAATCGGTATCCGGTGCACCTTGCGGCTTTGAATCGGACGTCTACAGGAAAATCGAAGATCATCCGTATACCGCGACATTAAAGATAGCCGAAGGATGCGACAACAGGTGCACTTACTGTATAATCCCTACAATTCGCGGTAAATATCGTTCAAAGAAGATGGAAGATGTTCTGCAGGAGGCAGCTGAGCTTGCAAAGCGGGGAACAAAGGAGATTATTCTGATAGCGCAGGATGTGACCTATTACGGCATGGATCTCTACGGTGAGCCAAAGCTTGCGGCTCTGCTTAAAAAGATATGCGAAATTGACGGCATTAAGTGGGTTAGGCTCATGTACTGCTATGAGGACAGGATTACCGATGAGCTGATTGAGGTTATGAAAACACAGCCAAAGGTTTGCCACTACATTGATATTCCAATCCAGCATGCTTCGGATAAAATTCTTGCTGCGATGAAGCGCAGATCGACCTCGATGACCATCAGGGAAACGATCGGGAAGCTTCGAAGGGCAATGCCCGATATACATATCAGGACCACTTTGATTACCGGCTTTCCGGGTGAAAAGCAGGCTGAGTTTGAAGAGCTTTACAGATTTGTCGAGGAGATGAGATTTGAGAGGCTCGGCGTTTTTGCCTATTCAAAGGAGGAGGGCACGGAGGCTGCCGAAATGCACCCGCAGGTTCGAAACGACGTAAAGGTCAGAAGAGCCGAAAAGATAATGGCAAGGCAGGTTGAGATTTCGCTTGCTTCGAACAGAGCAAAAATCGGAAAGGTACTTGAAACAATCGTTGAGGAAGCAGACGAAGACGGCTCCTTCATCGGCAGAACGCGCTATGATGCGCCGGAGATAGATAATTCGGTTATATTCACATCGGATGCGGCACTTTCGCCCGGCGATATAGTGAATGTGGAAATTACAGATGCATTCGATTACGACCTTGTCGGAATACACAGAAAGGAAAAGATATGAACTTACCTAATAAATTGACAATTGCAAGGGTTGTGGCAGTACCCGTGTTTGTAATCTGCTACATGCTCGGATGGTATCTTGCGGCATTTATTTTGTTTATACTGGCATCGCTTACAGATATGCTTGACGGCAAAATTGCCCGTAAATATAATCTGGTAACCAATTTCGGAAAGATTATGGACCCTCTCGCAGACAAGGTTTTGGTTTATTCCGCATTCTGCCTTTTAATTGAAGACGGCCTTATGCCGGCGTGGATGCTGATAGTAATACTTGCCAGAGAGTTTACGGTTGCGGGAATGAGAACCGTTGCCGCAGCAGAAGGAATAGTTGTGGCAGCTGCGATGAGCGGAAAGATAAAGACCGTACTTCAGATGATTGCCGTTCCTTTCATGCTCTTTATACCGGTTGCGGCTGGGACGATGTTTGAGCAGGTTATTTATTACGGAGCCTATGTTTTCCTTTGGGCTTCACTGATAATGACAGTTTATTCCGGATTTGAATATATCAGCAAGAACAGATCCGTTTTTTCAATGTAATTTAATCATAATTCAGAGGATGAACCATGAAAACAGCCATTTTGACCGTAGGAACCGAAATACTGTTCGGCTCAATAACAAATACAAATTCGGTTTACCTTTCGCAGCAGCTTCAGATGATAGGCTATGATGTAATGTATCACTATACCGTTGGTGACAATACAGCTCGCCTCGAAGAGCTTGTTCACGAGATTTTCCGGGACTGCGATCTGATTCTGACAACGGGAGGCCTCGGACCGACTCAGGACGACCTGACAAAGGAAACCGTGTGCAAGGCTCTGCACGATGAGCTGGTGCTTTGGCCGGATCAGCTTGAGATACTCGAGTCTCACTTTGCAAAGCGCGGTCACAAGATGACCGAAAACAATATAAAGCAGGCATGGTTCCCAAAGAGAGCCCACATATTTGACAATCCAAGGGGTACAGCTCCGGGCTTTGCTCTCGAGGAAAACGGGAAAATGGTAATCTGCATGCCGGGACCGCCGCACGAGATGACCTATATGTTTGAAAACAGAGTTCGTCCATATCTGTGCGCACGTCAGGAAAGCGTGCTTTTCTATAAAAACGTCAGGACATTTGGAATCGGCGAATCTGCGCTCGAAACGGAGCTTTTGGATCTCATAAACGGTCAGACGGATCCGACTCTTGCTACATATGCAAAGGCCCGCGAAACAACACTTCGCGTTGCGAGCAAGCGGAAGACGCTCGAAGAGGCAAAAATGGCCGTTGACGACATGATCGAAGATGTGTTGGACATTGTCGGCGACTTTGTCTACAGCACCGATGACGAAGAACTGGCAACAGTGGTGGGCAAGCGCCTGATAGAGAACAGACTGAGCCTGGCTTCGGCAGAAAGCATTACAGGCGGACGCTTTGCCGGCTCGATAACGGACGTGCCCGGGATAAGTGCCTGCTTCCGCGGGGGCTTTGTGACTTATACGGATGCGACAAAGAAGAGCATGATTGATGTTTCGGGCGAGACACTCGACAAATTCACCTGCTATTCGCCTGAGACTGCGCTGGAAATGGTGCGTGGCGTAAAAGCGAAAACGGGTGCGGATATATGTATAGCCGTTACGGGGCTTGCCGGTCCTGACGGCGGGAGCGCGGAGCATCCGGTGGGACAGTCTTATATCGGACTTATTTATCCGATAGGTATGCCTTTCAGAAGCGGTTTTAAAGGCGGAAAACAGAACAAATTCACAGTTCAATCCGAGGATGGCATTTTTGTAAGGCAGCAGCGAAACGGCTATGTGGAGATGGTCAAAGAGGTTCACGCCTTCGGTCGCGATAGAAACTCCATCAGGGAGTATACGGTGCTGGTAATGCTAAGCCTCATAAACTCCCTGTTCTAATTTGGGGACATCTAATTTGGGGACAGGCACCAAATTAGCCTTTTTGGAAATTTGGGGACAGGTCTGACATTTGGCAGAGTAGGAGGCCTATAATGGAAAAAACAAATGTAATGAGGCTTCTTGATCAGAAAAAGATTGCGCACAGCGAATATGAGTATGGCTTTAACGGTGAGAATGCGCCCAGCGGAACAGAGGTGGCGGAAATGCTTGGGCTCGATCCGGACAGAGTATTCAAAACACTTGTAACTGTCGGAAAGAGCGGAGAGCACTATGTCTATATGGTTCCGGTAAAGGAAGAGCTTGATCTGAAAAAAGCCGCAAAGGCCGTGGGCGAAAAAAATATTGAAATGATTAAATCTCGTGAGCTTTTGGGGCTGACGGGATATATACACGGAGGCTGCTCTCCGATAGGAATGAAAAAGCCTTTTATTACTACGGTGGACGAAACTGCAATGCTTTTCGATACCATAATATTCAGCGCAGGGAAGATAGGATATCAGGTGGAAATGAGCCCGGAGGAGCTGATAGAGCTGATTGGGGCAAAATATTACGATATCACGGCAAACAAATAGGAGACAGTATATGTAAATATATGGAAATTATGTTGACATATGGTAAAAAGAATGTTATTCTGAATTTGTTGAAAAAGCGCTTGACAACACAAAACAAATAGGGTATTGTAAATGTAGAACAAATGTTCAGTACGAATGTTCACGTGTATGGAGGTATTAATTTGGCTACTAACAAAGACGAAAGAGAAAAGGCCTTAGAGGCCGCAATGTTACAGATACAAAAGCAGTTTGGTAAAGGCGCGGTAATGAAGCTTGGTGATGACAGCGCACGCCTTAATATCGAAGCCATCTCAACCGGTTCCATCAGTCTCGACCTTGCAACCGGCATAGGGGGAGTACCAAAGGGCAGAATAATCGAGATTTTCGGACCTGAATCATCAGGAAAGACTACGCTTACGCTTCATATCATAGCGGAGGCTCAGAAAAATGGCGGAAAGGCAGCTTTTATCGATGCAGAGCATGCTCTGGATCCCGAATATGCAGCAAATCTCGGTGTTGACATCGAAGATTTAATCGTTTCACAGCCGGATGACGGCGAACAGGCTCTTGAAATATGCGAGATGCTGGTTCGTTCAGGCGCACTCGATGTGGTTGTCATAGACTCCGTTGCAGCGCTGGTTCCGAAGTGTGAAATAGAGGGCAGCATGGGTGATTCCCATGTCGGTCTTCAGGCAAGACTCATGTCCCAGGCTCTCAGAAAGCTGACAGGTATCATAAATAAATCAAATACAGCTGTTATCTTTATAAATCAGCTCCGTGAAAAGGTTGGCGTCATCTACGGAAATCCTGAGGTTACCACAGGCGGACGCGCACTCAAGTTCTATTCCTCAATGCGTATCGATGTTCGTCGTATCGAAACAATCAAATCCGGCGATCAGATGCTTGGAAACCGCACCAGAGCAAAGATTGTAAAGAACAAGGTAGCACCACCTTTCAAACAGGCAGAGTTTGATATTATGTATGGTGAAGGCATATCAAAGGCAGGAGATATAATCGACTGCGCCGTAACCGCCGGTATTATCGAAAAGGCCGGTTCATGGTACAGTTATGCCGGTCAGAGAATCGGTCAGGGCAGAGAAAATGTAAAGGTGTTCCTGCTCTCGAACCCTACCGTTATGGATGAGGTCGAGGCTAAACTTCTCGATGTCCTCCGCAAGGATCGCGATGCAAACGCATCCTACAAGGATACTGAGGGCGAGCTTGCCTTTGACGAGGATGGAGTAATCGAGGAATAATCCAATTTTTCAAGTAAAAAGAGGGCCCAAAGTCGCAAAAAACAGTTGACTTTGGGCTTTTATTGTAGTATCATATCAATGTTGAGCCGCTCTGAACGGGTTTTTGAAGTGTCCAAAATAGTTTGGAACACCCCGGAAGGCGAGACTGGTTAGAGGAGGAAAAAAATCAACATGTACGCAATTATTGAAACAGGCGGAAAGCAGTACAGAGTTCAGGAAGGCGACGTTATCACAGTAGAAAAGCTGAACGTTGAAGCCGGCAAGAAGGTTGAATTCGACAAGGTTCTTGTTATGAACAATGATGCTGACTTAAAGATCGGCGCACCATATGTAGAAGGTGCAAAGGTATTCGGAAATGTACTCGAAAACGGAAAGGCAAAGAAGGTCATCATTTTCAAGTACAAGGCAAAGAAAGACGAAAGAAAGAAGCAGGGTCACAGACAGCCATACTCAATGGTAGAAATCACAGGTATCGGCACTGACAAGCCTGCAAAGAAGACTGCAGCAAAGAAAGCTGAAGCGAAAGAGGAAGCTCCAAAGACTGAAGCTAAGGCAGAAGTTAAGAGCGATGTAAAGCCTAGCCTTTCAATGAAGAAGGACGAACTCATTGCATTCGCAAACGAGAGAGGCATCGCAGTTGATGCAAAGGCTACAAAGCAGGTTATTCTCGACGCAATTGAAGCAGCATTAAAGTAAGATATATCCGATTTATGTAATAGAATGGAGGTGTACAAGAATGGCATCAAAGAAAGGTGTAGGAAGTTCCAAGAACGGTCGTGATTCCGAAAGTAAGAGATTAGGCGTTAAGACAGGTGATGGACAGTACGTTACAGCAGGCAGCATTCTTGTTAGACAGAGAGGAACAAAGTTCCACCCAGGCAACAATGTTGGCATTGGTGGAGACGATACATTATTTGCTAAGATCGAAGGTCAGGTTAAGTTCGAAAGATATGACAAGACTCGTAAGCAGGTAAGTGTATATCCAAAGGAAGCGTAGCTTACTAATCGGTCCCGGTATTTAACCGGGACCATTTTTTATGAAAGGAGGTACGAGCGCTTGAATCAGTTCGTAGATCGCGCTAAAATCACAATCATATCCGGTAAGGGTGGAAACGGCGCAGTTTCTTTTAGACGTGAACCATATGTACCCGAAGGCGGTCCTGACGGCGGTGATGGCGGAAAAGGCGGGGATATTGTATTCCAGGCCGACCGCAACATGCGCACGCTCATGGATTTCCGTTATCAGCGAAAATATCAGGCGGAAAACGGTCAGGACGGCATGAAAAAGAAATGCTACGGTAAAAACGGCGCAGACCTCATAATAAAGGTTCCGACCGGTACCGTAATCATAGACGCTGCAACAGATCGAATTATGAAAGACCTCGTGAATGACGGTGATAAATACGTTGCTGCCAGAGGAGGAAAAGGTGGAAAGGGTAATGTCCACTTTGTTAATTCTGTCCGCCAGGCGCCGAATTTTGCGGAAGCAGGCGGAGTAGCAAAGGAAAGGGAAGTTATTCTCGAAATGAAGCTTCTCGCAGATGTAGGCCTTGTGGGCTTTCCGAATGTCGGAAAATCAACTCTGCTTTCAGTTTCCACAAAGGCCAATCCTAAAATTGCAAACTATCATTTCACAACCATAACACCTAATTTAGGAGTTGTTGAGATTTTTGACAAAAGCTTCGTAATGGCGGATATCGCCGGAATAATTGAAGGGGCTGCGGAAGGTGCAGGGCTGGGTCATTACTTCCTGAAGCATATCGAGCGTACCAGAGTTTTAATTCACATTGTGGATGTTTCGGGATGTGAAGGCAGAGATCCGAAGGAAGACTTTGATAAAATCAATAAAGAGCTCGGGCTGTACAGTGAGAAGTTAACAACAAAGCCTCAGATTGTTGCGGCAAACAAGATCGATCTGATTAGCGAGGACGATCCTAAATACATCGAGTTCAAGGAATATGTTGAATCAAAGGGCTACAAGGTATTTCCGATGTCGGCACCGATTAATATCGGCGTAAAGGAAGTTCTCGGAGAAGCCGCACGCATGCTTGACGAGCTTCCATACGAGCCGGAGCTTGAATATGAAGAGTTTAACGTTGATGTAGACGATATAGATCCAAACTACAGAGAGGTTTATGTCGAAAGAGACGGAGATGTGTTCGTTCTTTCGGGCGGACAGCTTGAAAAGATTTTCAACTCGACAAACTTCAATGATACGGGTTCTTTACGTTACCTTTACAAGTACATTGAAAAGAGCGGCGCAATTGCCAAAATGAAAGAAATGGGACTTGAAGAAGGGGACACCGTCAGAATCAAGGGTTTTGAAATGGAGTTCTGGGACGAATGGTAGAATAGCAGGATAAAAGGACAGCAGGATACAAACAAAGCCTTGCGATAGTATTCGCAAGGCTTTTTATTAACAGTCAATTCTGTAGCTGACGAGCTTTCCGATATATTCGATTTCATCGAGAGACTGAAGAATGAAGATTTCCGATGAACGATCATCAGGTATCAGCAGAATCCTTTCTCTTTCCAGATACAGTCTGCGAAGCAGAGGCTGCTTTTTACCGTAGATGTTGAACAGAATTATATCTCTTGATTTCAAAAGCTCTGTCTTTGTAGGCATGATGTATATAAAGGAGTGAACCGGAACAGTCGGCTGCATTGCAGTGTCTCCGAGGAACATGGTGATGATTCCTTTGTCGTCCTGGTGAGTCATGCCGCCGCTTGCCAGAGTCAGCTCTTTGGCAAGTTCAGGGTTGAAATCAACCTTTCCGTCCTTTATATATTTTGATGAAAGCTCGAGAGTGGAAAGGATATCCATTTCCTTCAGGTACTGAATAGCGGATTCAGCCATGCCTTCATCTCCCTGCTGTTTGTACAGGGTTTCAATCATGATTTTGTTAAGCTCGGAAGAAGCGAGCATATATTCCTTTATGACATCGGGGGCTTTTTCGAGATAGCCTTGGAAAATGAGTTTGGACTCATCCTTTGAATTGCAGGCTTTCGCGAGAACCATTGACACTTCGGCAGTAGGAGGCGGTAATTTACCGTTCTTCAGCTGCGAAATGTAGGATGGAGTTATTTGCAGGTCGAGCTCTGCACAGCGCTTTGCAATCGACCTTAAAGAAAGCTCACTCTTTGCAATTATAGAGTCTAACATCTGAGCATAAGTCAATGGTTTTACCTCCGTAAATGTCCGTCAAATCAAGATATGGTATAAAAGATGTTAAGGATATACTTAACTATACCATTCATTGTCTATACAGTCAATACGCTTTTTTCACAAATAACTTTGCAAAAGCACTGTTTTTTTTATGGAAATGGACTTGCTTCTATGATAAAATATTTTTTACGGAAGGAAATAATGTAAATGAATATAAACAAGGAACTGGATCAGCTCTTAAAGCTGGTCGAAAAACCTGCAAGATACATAGGCGCAGAGGTTAATTCAGTCACAAAGGATGTGAATGATGAAAGCCTGCTGCGTTTTGGTTTTGCTTTCCCGGATACATACGAAATAGGGATGTCATATATGGGGCTACAGATTCTTTATCATGTGATAAACAGCCGTGATAATCTGTTTTGCGAAAGGGTTTTCGCACCTGCCACAGATATGGAAGAGCTGATGAGAAAGCAAAATCTCCCGCTCTTTACACTCGAGACAAAAACACCGGTAAGAGAGCTCGACGCTGTGGGATTTACATTGCAGTACGAAATGTCTTTCACCAACGTTCTTAATATGCTCGAGCTGTCCGAAATGGAGATGCTTGCCGCCGAAAGAAGCGAAGACGATCCAATCGTCATAGTCGGAGGGCCTTGCGCTTACAATCCGGAGCCGCTGGCTGATTTTGTCGATGTCGTATGCATAGGCGACGGCGAAGAATTGCTTCCACAGCTGCTCGAAGCTATCAGAGAAGGGAAGAGAGCGGGAATGGACAAAAAGTCGCTCCTGGGCGAACTCAGCGCCTTACGCGGCATATATATTCCTTCACTCTACAAGCCGGTTTACGCAGCTGACGGCACAATCGAAAAATATGAAAGACTTTCCGAAAAAGCACCCGAAAAAGTACTTCGCGCAATTGTGAGCGATCTTGACAAGGCGCCGTTTCCGGTGGATACCATCGTTCCATTCATCGATGTAGTGCACGACAGGGCTGTTGTTGAGACATTCCGCGGCTGCACCAGAGGCTGCAGGTTCTGTCAGGCGGGCATGATTTACCGCCCGGTCAGAGAGAGAAGCGAAGAGCATATTCTCGAGCTTGCCAAGGCCCAGCTGAAATCTACCGGCCACGAAGAGCTCTCCATACTCTCACTTTCGACGTCAGACTATTCAAGCTTTGAAACGCTCGCAACACGCATGATGCAGACCTGCGCAAAGGATAACATCTCTCTGTCACTGCCTTCGCTGAGGCTGGACAGCTTTTCGTTCAAGGTTCTTGACGAGATTCAGAAATACAAAAAATCCGGTCTGACCTTCGCTCCGGAGGCGGGAACGCAGCGTCTGCGCGATATCATAAACAAGGGCGTTACGGAAAAAGACATATACGATTCCACCAGACAGGCAATTGAGCTGGGCTGGAACAATATAAAGCTCTACTTTATGTGCGGGCTGCCGGGGGAAACTTACGAAGATCTCGATGGCATTGCGGAAATCGCACGCAATATAGTGGCGATAAATCAGGAGATCAAGGGTGGAAAGGGCGGACGCTTTAATGTAACGGTCAGCGTTTCCAATTTCGTGCCTAAATCACATACGCCTTTCCAGTGGTTCGGACAGAATACACAGGAAGAGTTTACGAAAAAACACGAATACCTGAAGGAAAAGCTGCACATTAAGCATGTCACCTTTAATTACCACGAAACCGACACCTCAATGCTCGAAGCAGTATTTGCAAGAGGAGACAGACGCACCGGCAGGCTGCTTTTAAAGGCGCACGAGCTCGGCTGCAAGTTTGACGCTTGGGGTGAAAGCTTCAGCTACGAGCGCTGGCAGAGGGCTTTTGCCGAAAGCGGAATAGATCCCGAATTCTATGCTCATCGCGAGCGCTCCTACGATGAAGTACTCCCTTGGGCGCAGATTGATTCGGGAATTTCTACCGAATTCCTAAAAAGTGAAAACGAAAAATCAAAACAGGGTATTACCACAAAGGATTGCAGAAAAGGCTGCGCAGGCTGTGGTATCAACAGATATACGAATTGCCCTATGGGAGGTGTATTGGTAAATGAGTAAATATCTTATCACATTTACAAAGTTTGGCTATATAAAATACACCTCACACCTCGACATGGTCAGACTTTTTGAACGCGTATTTAAAAGGGCAGACATTCATTTGTCATATTCTCAAGGCTTCAACCCGCATCCGAAGATGATATTTGCCCAGCCGCTTTCACTTGGCTATACGTCGGAGGCTGAGCTGCTCGAAATAGAGACAAAGGATTTCTTTGAAGCTGATAATCTGAAGGGACTGCTTTCTGAAAGAATGCCCGAAGGTATTGGAATCACATCTGTTGAACAGCTGCCGGACAATGTGCCGAATCAGGCAAGCTATACGGTTGCATCGCTTGTTGAAGCTGCTGATTTTACGATTGAGATTCCCGCACCGGCAGGCTACGACAGAGATATAACCGAAGCTTGCAAGAGCTTCATGGATAAAGAATCGATTACAGTGCTGAAAAAGCAAAAGAAAAAACGCGACCTGAAGGGAGTCGATATCAGGCCGCTCATCTTTGAAATTGAAGGCTTTGAAGAATTGATAAAAAATGCGGAAACAGGGGAGGTTGACAATAAAATTATATTGAAAACCAAACTTGCTCAGGGCTCTCACGGCAACCTTTCGCCGGAGCTTTTGCTTCCACCGTTTCTCGAGCATGCAGGAATCGATGCGGAACGTTCAGTCATCGAAATCTGCAGAAACCGCCTGATTCTCAAAGGCTAATTTGGGGACAGGCACCAAACTTCCAAAAAAGCGAATTTAGGGACAGGCACTAAATTCGCCAAAATTCTAATTTAGGGACAGGCACCAAACTTCCCAAAATTCCAGTTTGGTGCCTGTCCCCTTTTTGCATTGAAACCCGCCGGTTTCAATAGTATCATGATATTACTGAAACAAAGGAGGGGTGTAATTATGAGAGGGATATCGGATTATTTAAAAAGAGTAGAGAACATGAAATTTTCAGAGATTCTCATATATGCAAAGGAAAACAAAAAAATCGTGGAAAAGGTTATTCTTGCTTTTCTCCTGATAGTATGCCTGATTCTGTTTACATTCGGAAAGGATGAGCCGTCTGATATCGTTATTGCGAGCAGCAGCGAGACTGAATACGAAGTAGATGATTCGGAGGCGAGCTCAGAAAGCATCGCAGCAGGACAAATCTATGTGGACGTTCAGGGAGCTGTACAAAAGCCCGGTGTCGTGGTGCTTTCCGAAGGCGCGAGAGTATTTCAGGCAATAGAGGCAGCCGGTGGTCTTGCGAGCCTTAGTGATACAGCACCTCTAAATCTCGCACAGCAGCTTTATGACGGGGACAAGCTATATGTGCCGTTTGTGGGTGAAACGGAGCTTGCACAGGAAAGCGGCAGTGCAGGCAGTGCAGGTCTTGCCGGCAGTGCGGGCTATGCGAGCAGCGGAAACGGTAAAATCAACATAAATACTGCCACTTCGGAAGAGCTTCAAAGCCTCAGCGGTATTGGGATCGTAACTGCGGGAAAGATAATAGACTATCGGGCAAAGAATGGCAAATTTACAAAGCCGGAAGATATAAAAAACGTCAGCGGCATAGGCGAGCGCACCTATGAGAACATAAAAAACGATATTTGTGTTTAAACTTTTTTAAGCAAACTATTTCATTTTTGTTTTTCTTGTGATAATAATATCCTTGTGCTATAATAAGTCATTGTGTGAAACAGCATAAATGCGCAAAATACACAAAATACGCAAAATACTCAGAGAGGAGAAACAGCTATGTGCGCAGATCACAATCACGACCACGATCACAATCACAGTCACGATCACGACCATTGCCATCATCATCATCATGCACATGTGCACGATCCAAAGGAAAAAAAGCGCCAGATTAATCGACTCTCCAGAGTTATAGGCCATCTCGAGTATGTTAAGAAAATGCTTGAAAACGACGAGGATTGCTCGGAGGTTTTAATGCAGCTTGCAGCCTCAAGGTCAGCCCTTAACGGACTTGGTAAGGAGATTATAAACGAGCATATGGCTCACTGTATTACTCATGCTATAGAAGAAGGCGACATGGAAAGTGTCGAGGAATTCAAAGAAGCAATCAAACGATATCTGTAGGAGGGAGGCCGAATATGGCAATTACCAAGGAAATGATTGACAGAATAAACGAGCTGGCCCACAAAAAGAAGGCAGAGGGACTTTCCGCCGAAGAAATCGAGGAACAGGCAGCCCTCAGAAAGGCTTATCTTGAAGGCTTCAGAGCCAATCTAAAGGCGCAGCTCGATAACATCGAAATCGTGGATTAATAAAGCTAATTAAAAGCTTAATAATTAAACATGTTTTTGGCAAAATTTGTTTACAGGTGCCGTAGTATGTGTATAAATACTACGGCACTTTTTATTTGCCTTTTATTGAAACGGGCAAATATTTTACGGTTTACAATTATAATGAAAAGAGGAAGATATATGCGACAGGTTTACATGGATTATTCAGCAACCACGCCGGTTAAAAAAGAAGTTCTTGACGCTATGATGCCATACTTCACCGAGCACTTCGGAAACCCTTCAAGCCTTTATACCTACGGCCTTGAAGCAAAGGATGCCATCACAAAGGCCAGAGGACAGCTCGCCCATCTTATTGGCGCAAACCCTGATGAGGTTTACTTCACCGGCAGCGGCTCCGAAGCTGATAACTGGACACTTTTCGGTGTTACCGACAAGCTTGCCAAAAAGGGCAACCATATTATTACAACTCAGATTGAACATCACGCAATACTTCACAGCTGTGAGTTCCTGCAAAAGCATGGCGTTGACGTTACTTACGTAGGAGTCAATCCTGACGGCACAGTAAAGCTCGACGAAATCGAAAAGGCTATCACCGACAAAACCGTTCTAATCAGTGTAATGCTGATTAACAACGAAGTAGGAACCATTCAGCCTGTAAAGGAAATAGCAGAAATCGCTCACAAGCACGGCGCGCTGTTCCACACAGACGCAGTCCAGGGCCTCGGCAATACTCCGATCAATGTTCATGAAATGGGTATTGACCTGATGAGTATGTCGGCTCATAAAATTTACGGACCAAAGGGCGTGGGCGCGCTTTACATGAGAAAAGGCGTTAATGCTTCCAACTATCTCCACGGCGGTGCACAGGAAAGCGGACACAGAGCTTCCACCGAAAATCTCGCAGGTATCGTTGGATTTGGCAAGGCTGCCGAAATGGCAGAAGCAAATCTCGAAAATCACATCAAGAATTGCAGCGCTCTGAGAAACTACCTGATCGAACAGGTTACAAAGACAATTCCGGGCACGACCGTTAACGGCACCATGGAACACAGACATCCGGGCAATGCAAATATTACATTTGAATATATCGAAGGCGAATCGATTCTTCTGATGCTTGACAGCGTTGGAATTTCTGTTTCAACAGGCTCGGCCTGCTCGAGCAAATCGTTAAAGCCGTCACATGTTCTGACAGCTATGGGCGTTCCGGTGGAGAAGATTCACGGAACAATCAGATTCACAGTCGGCGATTTTACTACAAAAGAGGATATCGACTATGTAGTTGAAAATCTCGCAAAGATTGTTGCAAGACTCAGAGAAATATCATCTGTTAACGAAAAGAAAGGTTGGTAAAAAAATGGCTTTATATAACGAAACAGTAATGGATCATTTCATGAATCCGAGAAATGTCGGAGAAATCGAAAACCCGGACGGCAAGGGCGTTTACGGTTCACCTGTCTGCGGAGACATGATGCAGATCACCATCAAGGTTGACGAAAACGATGTTATCACAGATGTAAAGTTCAAAACCTTCGGCTGCGGCAGCGCAATCGCTTCTTCATCGATGGCAACAGAGATGATTATCGGCAAGACAGTCGATGAAGCTCTGGCAGTTACAAACAAGCAGATTGTCGAGGAGCTCGGCGGACTTCCTGCCGTAAAGCTCCACTGCTCAGTACTCGCCGACCACGCTATCAAGTGCGCAATCTATGACTATGCGCAGAAGCACGGCAAGACCTACAAGGGCCTCGAAGGCTTCGATCCTAACGCAGACGATGACGACGAAAACCCTGAAGGCTGCGAGGGCCCGGGCTGCAAGGCATAGAGCACAGCATGACAGCATGATACTGAAAAAAGACATAAACGCACCAAAATTTAACATTGACGAAGCCCTGCGCTACGCGGGGACGAGAGGAATTGCCGATCCCGGCACGAAGAGCCTCGCGCTCGACTGCTTTAACGAAGCTGCCGGCCAGATCTCCTACAAGGTCTGCTACAGCTTCTTTGATATAAGCGTAAGCCTTTCCGAAGTCACCTTTGCAGGCAAGTGGCGGGCTTACTCAAAAGCTCTGAGGGGCTTGCTGCAGGGCTGCGACGAGGTGATAATCTTTGCCGCAACAGTGGGAGTGGGGCTTGACAGGCTTATCACAAGGTACGGAGATATCGCTCCGTCGAAGTCGCTGATGATGCAGTCGATTGGTGCCGAGCGCATTGAAGCACTGTGCGATGAGTTTTGCAACGAAATGGATGCGGAGCTTTCAGAGTACGGGAAACACCTCACGCGCAGGTTCAGTCCGGGGTATGCGGATTTGCCGCTCGAGTTTCAGAAAACGATATTCAGACTGCTCGAGCCCGAAAAACATATCGGACTGACACTGAACGACAGCCTCCTGATGACTCCTTCAAAGTCCGTAACGGCAATTGCCGGCGTTTCAAACCACGCTACTTGTTATTTTGAAAACGGAGACAGCAAATGCAAAACATGCGCGAAAACAGACTGCGCCTACAGGAGTAGTTTGTGACGAAACATCTGCGTTTATGTAGAATTTTGCAAAATTAAAAGTTAAATACTTGACTTTTAATGTTTATTGATGTATATTAGCTATAATTTGAAGAAAGGAGAAACCGGATGAGTCTTATTAATCTTAGCCTCGCTATGATGATGGGAATGATGATGTGCATGGCCATGTATGGCATGTGCATGTTTTCACGTGTTCTCATTCGAAACGGTTTCTCTAGACACAAGGCAGCGTTATAGATTGTAAATCTTAACATAATGTAAATGTGCGGAAGCTCTTTCGAGTGCTTCCGCTTTTTTATTATCAATAAGTAATTATCAAAGATGAGGTGTAGTTATGAAAATCAGTAAAATCTTAAACAAAGAGGCGTGTAGTATCTCGTTTGAGGTCTTTCCCCCTAAGACTGACGCTTCGCTTGAAAGCGTCACAAAGGCGACAGAGGAGATTGCAAAATTAAAGCCGAGCTATATGAGCGTGACCTATGGGGCAGGCGGTGGAACGAGCCGTTATACCATAGACATTGCAGAGAATATCGAGAAAAATTACAGTGTTCCGATGCTTGCTCATCTTACCTGTGTATCAAGCGATAAAGCAACTGTAGAAAAACGCATAACCGAAATTAAAAGGGCAGGGATACAGAACGTACTTGCTCTTCGCGGAGATTTAACTCCGGAGCTCGAGAAATCTGACAGAAGCAAGTGGGAATATCATCACGCAGTAGAGCTTGTCAGAGATATAAAGCGCCTCGCACCTCAACTGTGTGTCGGCGGTGCATGCTATCCGGAGGTTCATCCGGAAAGCCGCACCCAGGCCGAAGATATAAAGCACCTGAAAGAAAAGGTGGATGCCGGATGTGAATTCTTGACTACACAGATGTTTTTTGATAATAATTTATTATACAACTTTATGTACAAAATCAGGGCAGCAGGAATAGATGTACCTGTAATTCCGGGCATAATGCCGATTACAAACGCAAACCAGGTAGAGCGTGCCATCAAGCTTTCCGGCTCGTTCATGCCTCAGAGATTCAAAAGCCTCGTCGACAGATTCGGTGACAATCCTGCAGCGATGAAGCAGGCGGGAATCGCCTATGCGACAGATCAGATTATTGATTTATATGCAAACGGCATAAATCATGTACATGTATATTCAATGAACAAACCGGATGTAGCGGAAAAGATACTTGAAAACCTCAGCGATATCCTCGGAGAGAGGTATTCTTATTTCGAAAAGACCGCAATTTAGAAACACTTTAAGGGAAAAACAAAAATGGACGTCACAAATTATCTCAAAAACAATATCGTTATACTCGACGGAGGAATGGGGACACTGCTTCAGGAAAGGGGCTTAAAACCCGGCGAGCATCCTGAAAGATGGAACATTTCACACTCTGATGATATTGTTTCAATACATAAAGCATATTACGAAGCCGGCTCAAACATCGTAAACACCAATACGTTCGGCGCGAACAGCCTGAAGTTTGAGGACAGCGAGCTCGAAGAAATAATCGGTGCCGCAATACTGAATGCCAAAAAGGCAAGAGAGGAAAGCGGCGGCTCACAGCCTAAATATGTGGCTCTCGACATAGGACCATGCGGCAAGCTCTTAAAGCCGTACGGCGATCTCGATTTTGAAAAGGCTGTCGAAATTTTTGCGAAAATAGTGCGCCTCGGAGTAAAATACAGAGCAGACCTCATAACGATCGAAACGATGAACGACAGCTATGAGACAAAGGCAGCTTTGCTTGCAGCAAAGGAAAACTCAGACCTGCCGGTAATCGTCACAAATGCCTTTGGCGCTGACGGCAAGCTGATGACCGGCGCTAATGCCGAAGCCATGACAGCACTGCTTGAGGGCATGAGAGCTGATGCCATCGGCGTAAACTGCTCACTCGGGCCAAAGGAGCTGCTGCCCGTAATTGAGTCATATCTTAAGTACGCATCTATTCCGGTAATATTCAAGCCAAACGCAGGCCTTCCGAAAATTGAGGGAGGAAAGGCAAAATATGACGTGAGTGCAGATGAGTTTGCGGGCTACATAAAGACTGCCGTGGAAAAGGGTGTCAGAATCGTGGGCGGCTGCTGCGGCACAACGCCTGAATATATCAAGGCTGTGGCAGATGCGATAAGCGGGCTTGCACCGCTTGCTGTTTCGGACAAGGGCCGCACGGTGGTATCTTCATACACTCACGCAGTGACATTCGGCGGACGGCCTGTCATCATAGGCGAGCGCATCAACCCAACCGGCAAGAAGCGCTTCAAGCAGGCACTGATTGAGGGCGACATCAGCTACATTCTCGGCGAAGGCATCGGCCAGCAGGAAAAGGGAGCAGATGTTTTGGATGTTAACGTGGGGCTTCCGGATATTAACGAGCCGGAGCTGCTTTTGAAGGTTACGGAAGAGCTTCAGGCCGTTATAAATCTGCCTCTTCAGTTAGACACGGCAGATGCGGAGGCTATGGAGAGAGCCTTGAGGCACGTAAACGGTAAAGCGCTGATCAATTCCGTGTCCGGCAAGGAAGACAGCATGCGTGCAATCTTCCCGCTGGCAAAGAAGTACGGCGGTGTGGTAATTGCGCTTACACTGGATGAAAAAGGAATACCGGAGACAGCAGAGGGGAGGCTTTCCGTTGCGCGGAACATCTTAAAGACAGCTGCGGAGTACGGGATTGCGTCAAAGGACATAATTTTCGACCCTCTGACGCTGACCATCAGTGCAAACGGAGAGTCTGCGCTGGTTACGCTCAAAGCAATTGAGCTCATCAAAAAAGAGCTTGGATGCTGCACTTCGCTGGGCATTTCGAACATATCGTTCGGCCTGCCGAGCCGCGATGCGATAAACACGTCATTTTTTAATGCTGCACTGGAAAGAGGTCTTTCGGCAGGCATTGTAAATCCATATTCAACCGAAATTATGAAGACCTATCACGCTTTTTTAGCTCTTCACAATATGGATACGGCGTGTGAAAACTATATAAAATTCATGGAAGCCCATAAAACGGAAGCCCCTGCAGAGGTTAAAACCGTTATAGCAAAAAGCGAAAACGGGTGCGTCCCAAAAGATGAGGTGTGTCCCCAAAATGAAAACGACGGAAGTGACCTGAAGGACGCAATAATAAAAGGTTTAAAGGCCGATGCACATAAATTTACCGAGGTACTTTTAAGAACTAAGGCTCCGCTTGATATTATAAGCGGTGAAATAATACCTGCTCTTGATGTAGTGGGAAAGGGCTACGAATCAGGAAGGACATATCTCCCGCAGCTTCTGATGAGTGCGGAGGCCGCAAAGGCCGCGTTTGAATTAATAAAGTCAAAGCTGGCTGCAAGCAAAGAAACAGGAAAAGGCTGTGACGAAAAAGGGCTGACCTGTGTGATTGCAACAGTTGAAGGCGATATTCACGATATAGGGAAAAATATAGTAAAGCTGCTTCTTGAAAATTACGGCTTTAAGGTAATCGATCTTGGAAAGGATGTGCCTGCTGAGACTGTGCTAAAGGCTGTAGAGCTGCACAAGGCTGAGCTTGTCGGATTGTCTGCTCTGATGACGACGACTGTCCCTGCGATGGAAGAGACGATAAGACTCTTGCATGAAAAGGCTTCTTGGGCTAAAATCGTAGTAGGCGGTGCTGTATTAAATCAGACATACGCCGATTCGATAAAGGCTGACAAATATGCAAAAGATGCGATGGAAACGGTCAGATACGCAGAAAGCATGCAGCCGAAGTAATTAGCATAGCGGAGGTACTACTATGTCAAATGCGGCCAAACTGGCAAAGAAGATAACGATAAACGAGCATTCGTCAATCAGACTTGAAGCGGGCGGGTATGTAATTTATTTCGACCCGTTCAGAATCCCTGAGCAGGTGGGCGATGCGGACTGGGTGTTCATCACTCACGAGCATTACGACCACTTTTCCGTTGAAGACATGAAAAAGGTCATTAAACAGGAAACGGTCTTTGTTGCGCCAAACACTATGAGACAGAAAATGCTCGATCTCGGGATACCGGACGGTCAGATGGAGGTAATGCTTCCTGATGAAAAGGTTGAAGTTCTGGATATGCCGATAGAAGCGGTGGCGGCTTATAATAAATTAAAGCCGTTCCATGCGAAAATGTCACGCTGGCTCGGATACATCATTACTGTGGAGGATACGCGCATCTATGTTGCCGGCGATACCGACAGAGTTCCCGATGCCGAGGCCGTAAGCTGTGATATAGCGTTGGTTCCGTGCGGCGGTACATTTACAATGGATTACAAAGAAGCTGCAAAGCTCATTAATAAAATAAAGCCTGAAATAGCAATTCCTACGCACTACGGCGATATAGCAGGCGACGAGACCTGTGGCAAAAAGTTTGCAGAGCTTGTCGAAAAAGATATTGAAGTACAGATTAAAATTAGGTAAAATGTTTTTTGACAACTAATTTTAAAGGTGTATGCATGGAAAAAATCAGACTTGGTAAAACAGGCTTAAAAGTTTCAAAGGTGGGTTTCGGAGTCCTGACTATGGGCGCGACTCAGCTCAATCTCCCTCTTGATGAGGGCGCAGAGCTGATACGCTATGCGATGGATAAAGGAATCAACCTTTTTGATACTGCGCAATATTACAAAACATATAAATATCTCAGAAAAGCTTTGGACGGAACAAATTACGAGCCCATAATCAGCTCAAAGTGCCTGAAGCCGAGCTATGAGCAGATGACGGAGGCTATCGAAGAAGCCAGACGTGAGCTTAATCGTGATGTTATCGACATATTCATGCTCCACGAACTGACATCGGTAAAGGAATACAACTTCCGTGCAGGGGCGCTCGAGGCTCTTGTTGATGCAAAGGCAAAGGGGTGGATTCGTCACATAGGCGTTTCCACACACTATGTCGATGTCGCAGAAATGATAGCGGACAAAATTGAGATAGAAATACTCTTTCCGCTGATAAACTATAAAGGTCTCGGTATCCGTGACAACCGCAATTTTGACGGCGTAGGTACCAGCGAGGCAATGGCTGCGGCCATAAAAAAGGCTGCACTGGCAGGGAAGGGTGTTTTCGGAATGAAAGCTTTCGGCGGTGGCAACCTTACGGGAACCTATCGCACAGCGCTTGATTATGTGTACGGACTGCCCGGCATTTCAGCTATGATGATAGGCTTTGGAAAGAAGCGTGAAATAGACGATATAGTTTCTTATCTCGACGGAACTATGCTGCGTGACTACACGCCTGATATTTCAAAGAAACGTATCTTTATCGATCAGGGCGACTGTGAAGGCTGCAATGCATGTGTTCAGCGGTGCCCGAGCAAAGCAATCTTTGTAAACGAAAACGGACTAGCTGAGGTAAATCACGATATCTGCCTTACATGCGGGTACTGCGCTCCGGTTTGTCCGGCACGTGCAATTATAATGATTGATAAAAGAAAATCCGAATAGATAACATATAAATGGCACATAAATAGCAGGGACAATGAAGTCCCTGCTATTTAGTTTAATAGAGTTTTTCTATACGGTCTTTCCAGTTGAATATGCCATAGATATGTCCGTCCGGCGTTAATATGTCGCCGTCGGTATAGACAAAGCGGCGGCAAAGCCTCAGGCTGCCACTGTTAGGGTTCATAATGTAGTAGCCGTCATTGTATGCGGAGGCTTCCATAGTGCCGCCTTCGCCCCGGCAGCTGTCTGAGCCCTGTTGGCATTTAATATAGAGCGTGCCGTTTTTGTCTGTGCCGAGAAGCTTCATGCTTGCGTAGTGGGCATACTGTGTGTCGAGTCTTTCAACCGTGTCTTTTGATGTGTCGATGCGGTAGAGCTCGTAATTGCCGCTTACACGCATTCTGTAGCCTGTATAGCGGCGTGCATTTACAAATACATAGTCGCCTGCGTGAAACGCGTCTTCAATTGCAATGCCTTCGCCAATATAATATTCTTTGCCGTCCACGCTCACGTAGCCCTTTGCAATAAAAGGTGTATATGGGGCAGGGATGTCGTCGCGCGTGTATTCAATATCCGTGCGAATCTTTAAATCCTTTGAAAGATGCCCTACAGGGAGATAAGAGGAATCCCCGTTTTCGTATGCGGTATAGCTTTCGCGCTTTTCACTTTCTGTGAGTTTGCCGGAGAGGTAATCAAAGAAATAATATTCGTCTGCGTTCTTAACTGTGTAAACTGTTTGTTTTTCACCGTTTGCATCAATCTTTTCTCTTATTGGCACGCTTTTTGAAATATTCTTTTCGATATAAGCTCCCGATTCATTTTCTTCATAAACCGTGTAGCAGCATGAGGTGTCATCGTCTATTTGCCAGTGAATCGAAAAGGTGTTCGTTTCCTTTGACCAGTTTGTATCCCAATCAAACTCCTCGCGTGCGAAGCGCCAGGTGAGAGGGAAGTATGTGATACCGCGGAAGTTTAATATAGGATATTCTTCCTTGCTTTTATCAAGCCTTGTGCCGTTTACGTAAATGGGATAATCGGCGATTGCTGCGCTGACTGTTCTCGGGTTTTTCGAGCCCTTGTAGACAGGCATTTCGAAATCGGAAGTTGACGGTCCGTATGTTCCCCAGCTTGCCAGAAAGAGGCCTTCACCTTCAATCCAGACGCTTGTAAGCCCGAGGAGTCTGCTGTAACCCCAGGTCATCGGGAAATAGGTTATGCCCTTGTAATTAATAAGAGGGTACTTCGATGTAGAGCAGTCCACATCTTCGTAGTCCAGCTCCACTTTGTAGCTTGGGATGGTAGCCGTTACTTTTGATGCGGCAAAGACAGGCACCTTTGCCAGATTAATGGTTGATGAAAGGACAATGGCTGCCATCATGAAAAGTAATAATTTTTTAAGTTTTTTTGAGCTTGTTTTCTGTGTTGTCGTCATAATCCATACTCCTTTGAACAAAAATATACATACAAGTTAATTATAGCTAAAATTTCAATAATTTCAAGGAAAAAAGCCCTTTTACAGATGTATAAAATATGATACAATATATGATGTTGTAATTTATATTCGGAAAGGAATTTTATTATATGGAAAAGTTAGGTTTAAATGAAATACGCGAAAGGTTTCTGAGCTTTTATCAGAGCAAGGACCACTATCGTCACGGAAGCTTTTCGCTCATCCCGCAAAATGACAAGAGCCTCCTCATCATAAATTCGGGTATGGCGCCTCTGAAGCCTTATTTTGCAGGCCTGGCGGAACCACCAAAGCACAGAATGACTACTTGCCAAAAGTGTATCAGAACAGGCGATATAGATAATGTAGGTATCACAAAGAGACACGGTACATTCTTCGAGATGCTCGGTAACTTCTCGTTTGGCGACTATTTCAAGAAAGAGTCGCTCACATGGGGTCTCGAGTTCATCACAAAGGTACTCGAAATGCCGTTTGACAAGATTTGGGCTACCGTTTACGAAGACGACGACGAAGCTGTAGAGCTTTGGAAGGAGCTTGGCATGCCGGAGGAGAGAATCGTGCGCCTCGGCAAGGACGACAATTTCTGGGAAATCGGGCTTGGCCCTTGCGGACCTTGCTCCGAAATCTATTTCGACCGCGGTCCTGAGTTTGGCTGCGGCAAGCCTGACTGCAAGCCGGGCTGCGACTGTGACAGATACCTTGAGTTCTGGAACCACGTATTTACTCAGTTCTCAAAGGAAGAGGACGGCAGCTAT